>CEAG01053497.1_pt1 | contig 141295 bp, 139 predicted proteins | sample 554891 | NCBI WGS metagenome assembly CEAG01 (sample SAMEA3182116, study PRJEB8094) | gut metagenome | biome: human; feature: gut; material: Stool; isolation source: human stools | place: Canada | collected 2014-02-25
ATGGACAGCCCGTTTTCAAGGCACAGCCTGTCAGAGAGCCGCCGAAGGGCGAAGCTGGAGCCCCAAAAATTTCGGAATTTCCGGGTGCAGTCAAGGGTGGTGGAGTTGTAATAAATGTGACAATGGATGTGCTGCTTATCGGTGTGCGTGGTAACGATAAAAGCGTGCCGCCCCTTTGTCCAGCGCATAGCCAGCTCATAGCCGATACGGTTCGCCTCCTTCGGGGTGATCTCGCCTGGATAGAAGGATTGTCGTATCTGATAGCACAGCACATTATTTTCTTTCTTCTGTTCCCGGCCCGTCATAGCGGCATAGCTGGCCTTTGCCAAAAGGAACTCGTCCGCCACGGTGGCCGGATCACATTCATAAGCGGAGATATACTTTCCGCTTTCTGTCTTCTCCGGGTCCTTGCCATAGTCCAGACAATCCCGGATAGCCTCGGCAATCGTTTCGCCTTCGCCTGCATGGCGCTGCAACAAAGTTGTGGTAGCCAGAAATCATCCCTCCCTTCTATGAAAAAAGGGCGGCCCGTCCAGACCGCCCCGACTTCGGGCCAGTATGGCCCGAGGCTGCTTAACTTGCCAGAAACCGGTACAGAGCGGATTTGCCTCCATCCAGCGCCCAAAGAAGGGAGCCCGCCGCCGCTTGCAGTCCATACGGCGAAAGAAGGAAGGCAAGAAACAGAAATACAATCCCGCCTATGGGCGTCGGCGTGAAAAAGAGAGCGACACCCAGCACCACCAGGATCACAGAGGTAATCGTCAGCAGGACGGCACAAATATCAAACAGGAACACCAGCAGAGCCGCCAGAAGTGTCAGCGCCAAAGCAAAGGGAGCAACCAATATTTTCAGCAGTATCTTCATCTTCAAAACCTCCTTTATCTATCCTTCCTACCTCTATTTTATCATGCCTGCCCGGGGACATAAATGTTGCGAAAGATTAGTAAATCCTGTCCCAAAGGTATGAAAAAAGCAGGACACTTTTTATGTCCTGCCGTTGTCCCATATTGATAACATCAATCTCATTAACCATAAACTAAAATTCATGTTAGTTAACAAACCGGAAGTTATTCGCCATTACAATTCTTTTACCATTTGCATTTCTTTATAGTGCTTGTCCCCAAATGTATATTCCACCTCTTTAATTTCTGCAAATCCAATCGAAGAATACATTTTGCGTGCAAGTATATTTTCTAAAGACACACTAATATATAACTTATCGGCATTGTGTTTGGTCTTAAAATACTCAAAAAACGCTATTGCTGCCTGTTTTCCATAACCTTTTCCTTGAAACTGTTTGCCAATCATAAAGCGGCTCATAGACCAGCCAGGAAAGGTTTCATCATAATCATATAATATAAAGCCTATCATCGTTTCTTCAAGATATATTCCTAAAGTATATAGTCCGTCCTCATAAGCAGCTTCTACTAATGACTGTTTGTTATCTGCAACAAATCCCTTTTGGTTATCACCAATAGTCAATGCCATACAATCCCAGTAGTTGGATTTATCAATTTCTCTAAATTCCATCTTAATCCTCCTATTCCAAAAGCTAAACACTATTTATATACAACAGAAAATTCCTCACATACAACTTTCATGTCAGTAGTAAATTTCAATCCAGACTTATTCAAACACTCCGTAAAGAATTTTTCATGGACTTCTCTCCAAAAATCTAAAGTTTTATTACCCTCTCCTTCCTTATAGGCGTGTTCTGCTGATACCTTATGAAATGGAATAATGGTTACTTTCTTGATTTGAATGAGACAAACAGCGTTGTTTTTAGAGTCCAAAATAACATTATATGTTCCTACTGTGGGTAGAGGTTCATTTTCCAATTCATATAGAGGATAAGCAGAAGCAGTAGCAGTTTTTTCGCCAGTGACAACTAAATGTGCCAGCAAATCCGCCTCCACTCCAAAAACCCATTCTTTATAATGGCATTTGACAAGGTTATTCTCCTTAACAAATCTTTCCCAAAGTTCTTTTCCTAACATAAGGCTTCCCTCAACTTCTAATTTTCTTTAGTCTATCTCAAAATTTTATGTTAGTCAATCTTCGGGTCATACTGGCCCGAAGTGGTAAAAAAAGAGCAGGGCGGCAAGCCCCGCAACGGAAGCCTGCCGCCCTCGTCTTACTTTGCCACCAGCTCGGAAAGCTCCCGCAGCACCTTTGACACCTCGCCCCACAGCTTTTCATAGTCCCGCTTCAATCCGTCGATTTCCTCCGGGTACACGCCATAGGTGTGTGCGTGTACGGCGACCTGATTGAGATTGTTGGAACAGCGCCGTTGCAGAGAGATCAGCTCTTTTACGGGCGTAAGGTCGATGTGCAGGATATACCCGTTCAGAGCCATTTTCCGTACATAAGCCCCGGCGTTGGAAATGCCCGCCTCGGCCATCCGCTCATGGATGGCCGCCAGCTCGTCCGGTGTTACCATGACGTGCAGATGGACATTCCGCTTGCGGTTCTCCATCAGCGTTCCAGCTCCCGGCCTTTCCGGCGTTCTTTGGGCTCCTTTACCTTATCCAGCGGTTTTGCGTCCAACTCCGGGGGCGTGGGCGGGATGGGCGTGTTGTTGGGTACGCCGTCGATCATGTTGCAGTTCTGCTCTGTGGAGAGCTCGGCGGTTTTCAGATAGTTGTCTTTTTCGTGCATGGCGATCCTCCTTTATCGTTCCTCATGGTTTTTATGGTTTCGCTTCTGGCCGGGTTCCTTCGGGGGTTCCTGCCCTCTGGTTTCATCTTTGAGCCGGGCAGTAATGGATGGGCGCACCCGGTCAGGATTGCCCGGTGCTGGTTTCAGCTCATAATCCTCCATCTGCTTTTCGGTCAGCGGCTTTGCGTAGGTCAGTTCGCCCCATGCCATCAGCCTGCCGTCTGCCACAGGACGCCGCCTGTCATCATCGTAGTTGACGATGGAAAGAGGCTGGTTATCCGGCGGCTTCGGGTAAGTTCCTATGTCCACGGGCCGCTGGGTGGAATAATAGCGGTAAACGCCCTCCGGTCCCAGTTCGGTATGCTTGACCGCCGCATGGTAAAACTGCTGATAGTCGTCCACCCGGCGGTCAAAGTCCCTCTGCGCCCACGCCTGACTGGTTCCATAGCGGCCCCAGTAGTAATCCCGATGGCCGTTTTCCCCCTCGGTAAACTGCCAGGTCACAAAGGGGCTCGGCGCTCCCGGATTATGCCCCAGCGCAAAGCCGTGTCCGGTTTCAAAGGTGGCAGCTTTCAAAATCACATATCCTTGTACTGTCTCCAAGAGATCCCTCCTATTACAATAAATTTGGACAGGAAAGCCGGGCAGCCAGTCCGGCTTTCTCTCCATCTCGTGCCTAAGCTACAATAAGGGGAGCAACTGGCTGACCAATCCCTCCTTGGGCTTTTATGTCCGTTCGAAAGACTGTCAGCCATCCTCTTGTTGTAGCGTTCGATTTGAGCAGGTTGAGCCACCGGATGCCGGAGAGTTCGTGTCACCCAATAGATTGAATCGGCAGCGAGAAAAGATGGATTTCCGGTTGCAGATTCTTGGTATTGGAGGAATGTGAATGAACTGCGTTGGCATCGATGTTTCCAAGGGCAAGAGCACGATTGCAGTCATGCGGCCCTTTGGAGAGGTAGTGGTTTCACCCTTTGAAGTGTGCCACACCGTCAATGAACTGAGCGAGCTGGCAAGGCAACTCAAAAGCTTGGACGGTGAGACCCGTGTGGTGATGGAATCCACAGGTAATTACCACGCGCCGGTGGCCTGGCTGCTCCATGACGCGGGCTTTTATGTCTCCGTAGTCAATGCAATGCTGGTGCATGACTACGGAAACAACAGTTTAAGACGGGCCAAGACCGACAAGAAAGATGCTGTGAAGCTGGCAAACTACGGCCTTGACCACTGGCTCACACTGCCGAGATATGTCCCTGAGGAGGATACCCGGCTTATGCTGAAGACCTGCTACCGGCAGTACCAGCAGTATTCCAAAGTACAAACCATGCTGAAGAACAACTTGATCTCCCTGCTGGACACCGCTTTCCCAGACACAAACCGCCTGTTTACCAGTCCGCCCCGCGCCGATGGAAGTGAGAAATGGGTGGACTTTGTCGCCACTTTTTGGCATTGCGAGTGTGTCTGTGGTCTGTCTAAGAAAGCCTTTACCGTCAAGTACCAGAAGTGGTGCAGAAAGCACGGCTACAATTTCAGCCAAGATAAGGCGTTGGATATTTATGCCTCTGCCTGTGGACGCTTCGGTGTCATGCCGAAAACAAATACGGCAAAACTTTTGGTAGAACAGGCCATTTCCCAACTCCAGACAACTTCCGCCGCATTAGCTGCTCTCAAGCAGGAGATGCAGTCTCTGGCAGCTTCTCTGCCGGAGTATCCTGTAGTGATGGAAATGTTTGGTGTTGGCCCTACACTCGGCCCCCAACTCATAGCTGAAATTGGCGATGTGCGCCGTTTTCATTCCAAGAAAGCGCTGGTGGCCTTTGCAGGCATTGACGCCCCGCCCTACCAATCTGGCCAAATAGATGTCCGTAGCCGCAGCATTTCCAAGAGGGGATCTGCCTCACTGCGCAGGACACTTTTCCTGGTGATGGGCGTCCTCCTGCAATGCGCTCCAATGGATGAGCCGGTCTACCAGTTCATGAACAAGAAACGCTCTGAGGGCAAGCCATACCGTGTCTACATGATGGCATCCGCCAACAAGTTCTTGCGTATCTACTACGCTTCTGTGAAAGCCTATTTGGATTCCCTGGAACACGACTGATTTCCCTGCGCTATACCATCTGGCTGGCCGCCGTTTCGATTTTGAGTTGCTCAGCGGCTTGATTTTGTGTTGCCTTTTTCGCTGCTCCCAAAACCTGAAATTTCTACTTGACTTTTGTTAGCAGGTCTATTACTTCCCTGGCGTTCAATATGGCGTCCTCCATCCAGCTCTCTCTGCAAATGCAGAAAGGCAGCAAGGCGGATGGCACTTTAGGATATATGACAGAGGAACAGTACGAGCAGCTTGTAAACAGCGATTTTGTGGACCAGGCAGGCCACCGGCGTATCATTGGCTATGCAAGCAACACTTCCAGCCATTCCATTGAGATCAATTATGCGGACAGTGTGCAGCAGGAGCTGACCTTCTGTGTGCCTACCCACGGAGCTGCACCGGAGAAAGCGAATGAGATCGCCACTACGGATTTGGCGCTGAAGGCGCTGGGTGTAGAACCTGAGATCGGCGCAGAGGTTCCGTTGGAATTTGAACTGCGGGGGAAAACTTATCATTATGATATGGTGCTTTCCGGCTGGTGGGAAGCAAGCAATGACTCTGTGAGCGTTGCGACTGTTTCAGAGCAGTTTATAAAGGAAAACCCCGATGTGGTCCAGAACACTTATGCGGTAGACCATGAAATGTCCGGCGTTACTTTTTCCGATGTCGTGCTGAAGAATAAAGCAAATGTTCAGCAGCAGTTGAATGAGTTAGTTTACTCCATTGGCGGCAATCCAGAGGATATGGGCGCAGACAATTTCATTCTCGCCTCTGAAAATCAAATGTCCCAGGGACTAACTTCATCAAAGTCCATCGTGTTCGCTGTTGTATTTATCCTGATGTTTGTCGTGTGCGGATACCTGTTGATCTACAATATCTTTGATATTTCTGTGATGCAGGATGTTCGTCAATACGGTCTGCTGCGGACGATTGGAACTTCCACACGGCAGATCAAGGGCATTGTGAACCGTCAGGCGGTCTGGCTCACGCTGATCGGACTGCCTATTGGTCTGATTGCTGGTTTCTTTGCCGGCTGGGTGCTGCTTCCTATCGTGACAGAGATCATTAACCTTGAATACTCTATGGTGGGTACATCCGTATCTACTTCGCCTCTGATCTTTGTTATCGCTGCCCTCTTTACAATCCTGACCGTGTTTATCAGCACCCGGAAGCCTGCAAAAAAAGCGGCAAAGATTTCTCCTCTGGAGGCGATCCGCTACACCGAGCAGAACGCCTATAAAAAGAGAAGTGCCAAGCGTACCAATGGAGTAAAGCTGTCCCGCATGGCCTTTTCCAACCTGGGGCGCAATCGTCGGCGTTCAGCGTTCATCATTATTTCCCTGCTTCTGTGCATCGTCCTGTTTAACTCTATCATCATTGTGACGCAAAGCCTTGATGAAGAAAAGTGGGTAAACCGTGTCACCAGAACAGATTTTAATGTCTATAACTCCGCCGCATTTAATGTAATGGAAAGCGTTCAGCACCATGAAGATACGCTCTCACAGCAGGCGGTAGATCTGATTGCCGGACAGCCCGGAGTTGAGGATGAACGCTATCTTTACCGAAATACAAAAGACGATAGAAATGTGTTGGTTGACTATGGGTTTGAAGATTTAAGCGGCATAGAGCTATTCCATGAGGAAGAAGGCGTCGTAAATCAAAGCTATCAGGGATATAGCCTGTACACAAGTTCTGATACCGAAAGGCGCTATTTTGGTAATGTGATGGGAGCCTCCGAGAATTTCTGGGCGGATATGCGTATTTTTGAAGGCGAAAAAGATGCCGAAACCTTAACGCAGAAAATGGCTACCGGAGAATATGTCATTATTGGCTGCCCCATGGACAAACTGACAGAGGAACCAAGGAACACTCCGCTGACCGATCAGTTACAGGTTGGAGAGAGCATTTCCTTCTACAAAGATGGGGAACTGGTCAAAACCAGCACCATCCTTGCAAAAGCGATCCTCGTGGGAACGGAAACCGAAACGCCGACAGGCACCACCGCCCAGGCACACATCGCCGCTGATGCTCCTTTTGTATATCTGCCGGACACTGTATTTAAGGAAATCTATGACGCTCCCACGCTGCTGACTTATGGATTCAATGTGGATGAAGCCTTGCAGCCGCAGATGGAAGAATTTTTGAGCAGCTATGTGAGTGAAAATACTTCGGTTGCCTATACTTCCACCAAGCTGTTGAAAGAGCAGCTTGATTCGGTCCGCAGCATGATCCTGGTTATCGGTGGTCTAATCGGCTGCATTATGGCCTTTGCAGGTCTGATCAACTTTACCAACATGATCATTACCAACATCATCACCCGCCGCCATGAGTTTGCTACCATGCAAAGCATCGGTATGACCGGCAAGCAGCTTCGCCGCCTGATGGTTTATGAGGGCATCTATTATGCCGTAGGTGCGGACATTATCGGTGGAGCAGTCGCAGCAATCCTGGCTGTCACAGTGCTAAAGAGCGCATTGAATGGCCCCTCCATGTGGTTCTTTACCCTGAACATTACATTGGTTCCTGTTCTGGTCATTGGTGTGCTCTATCTGCTGCTGGCTGCGGTTATTCCGCTGATCGTTCTCCACTTCTTTAACAAAGGAACTGTGGTGGAGCGGCTGAGGACTTCAGAATAAAATATCACAAAACAAGTGAGAAAGGATGTGAGCAAGATGGGGAAACTCGTGATTCTGTCCATTACTGACTGTGAAGAACATATAATCAATAAAATTATGGAGCTTATTGCGGATGAGCCGGAGTTTATCCACCTTGCACCATCTCCACCGCAGTCTGCACTTTCCTTCCCTGGTCTTGAAATTCGGCTAAAGGAACAAACTGTATATTGCAACAGTACCCTCATCACTTTGACTTACCATGAATTTGCAGTCCTTACATATCTGGCTCGTCATCCAGGTTGGGTATTTTCCGCTCATCAAATCTATGAAGCTATATGGCACAAAGATGGTGAGCACTGCGGCACTGCAGTTGCCAGTGTAATCGGCCAAATCCGTCGCAAGCTGACGCCGGACACACCGAAGGGCGGTTATATCCGCACTGTACTGGGCAGCGGATATAAGTTTAACAGTTCCCCCTTTTAAGGCAGCAAGAAAGGCTTCGAGACCGTAATAATCTCGAAGCCTTTCTTATTTCCATGAGACATGAACACTATAACTCAATCAACTATAATTCCTATAAGAATGCTGGTTTCAGATAATATTTAAAGAACTAATCCATTCTTGGATTGCTTCCACCAGTACATACTGCTGACGCAAGACGGCCATACCTGTTTCCGGAATACTGGGGGTGTTTTCTTTTTCCCGTATATTATCTTCCAAATAGGATTTTAAGACACTAACATTTTCCTGAATTTCTGCTATACACGACTTTTGTTTTTCGATCTGCAAGAAATCCAAATTTACAATAACAGCGTTGAAGTCAAGAAAAATGTTAATCGGCTTTGCAGAAATCTCAAACATGAGGCGTTCAAATTCTGCTTCTCCGGCTTCCGTTAGAGAGTAAATTGCTTTTTCTGGCATCTTTCCTTCCTTTACGATTTCGCCTCGGATTAGTCCTTTTTCTTCCAACTGAATTGCTTTTTTATAAATAGACGGGGTACTTATTTTTACCCATTTTGATATTTTTCTATATTCTACTAATTTTTGAATATCGTAGGCACTCATTGGCTCCTTTTTTAAAATTCCCAACACGATTAAATCTATGGTAGCCATGTGGATCACACCCTTTCGCTATGTTCTCTGCATGAAATATTACCGTCAAAGTCGCTATAAATTATAGTAGTAGACTTTATACTCTTTGTCAAGGCAAATCGCCTCTCTCCTCTTGACATCTACTATAAATTATAGTAGTATATTCATTCGGTAGTATACTATAATTTATACTACTCTATTTTATACCTTCAAAGAGTGAAAGGAGTATTAACAATGAGTGAACGTAACAACAAACTTGAGCTTTTGGGCAGTGCGCCTATCCCCAAAGCTCTGATGGCGCTTGGCGTGCCGATTATGATTGGAATGTTAATCAATGCCCTATATAATCTGGTGGATGCCTATTTTGTGAGCGGACTGGGAAAAAGTCAAATGGGAGCTATTTCCATCGTTTTCCCATTAGGACAAGTCGTAGTTGGATTGGGACTAATGTTTGGCAACGGTGCTGCATCCTACCTATCAAGACTTCTGGGACGAGGCGATAAGGATACTGCCAATAAGGTGGCAAGTACCGCTCTATATAGCAGTCTTCTGATTGGCGCTATTATCATCCTTTTCTCTACAATCTTCCTTAAACCAATTTTGACTATGTTAGGCGCGACAGAAACTATCATGCCGTATGCTCTGACATATTCAAGAATTTATATATTGTCCTGTGTTTTCAATGTGTTTAATGTGACCATGAACAATATTGTAAGCAGTGAAGGTGCAGCAAAAACAACTATGTGTGCGTTACTGTTGGGAGCCGTGTTGAATATTGGATTAGACCCTCTTTTTATTTACACTTTCAACATAGGGGTTGCCGGTGCAGCGATCGCCACTGCAATTTCTCAGCTAGTATCTACACTTGTTTATCTTACATACATTCTGCGAAAAAGAAGTGCATTTTCTTTCAGCTTAAAAGCATTTTCTCCAAATGGGCAAATGATGGTGGAAATCTTGAAAATCGGTGTACCTACTTTGGTATTCCAGTTGCTTACAAGTCTTTCTATTGCTCTGATTAACCGTGCAGCCAGCGATTATGGCGATTCGGTTATTGCAGGCATGGGGGCAGTCACTCGAATTACTTCTATGGGAACGCTTGTTGTCTTTGGATTTCTGAAAGGGTTTCAGCCTATTGCCGGATTCAGCTATGGGGCAAAGAAATTTGATCGTCTGCGCGAAGCAATCAAAACCTCAATTATTTGGTCTACAAGTTTCTGCTTAGTCGTGGGTTTGGTGATGGCCGTTTTCTCCACGCAGATTATCTCTCAATTTACCGAGGGAGATGTTCAAATGGTTTTAGCCGGTCAAAAATCCCTGTTTGCGAACGGCCTTACATTCGTTTTTTTCGGTTTCTACACGGTATACTCCTCTCTATTTCTTGCTCTGGGCAAGGGAGCGGCAGGTTTCTTTTTAGGGGCATGCAGGCAAGGTATCTGCTTTGTTCCTGTCATTTTGCTGCTTCCTATGGTATGGGGCATGAATGGAATTCTATATGCCCAGCCCATTGCAGATATAATTTCCGTAGTAATCACACTGTTTATGGCAATACATCTTCATAGGGAAATATCCATAACCGAAAGCCATACTATTTCTGAAAAAAAGCAATAACCTAATTTTACTATAACGAAAGCCCGTATTCGCTGACAAAAGGAAAAATCATCGAACACTAAATATAAGTATATAGGAGGGGGATATACACAATATGGGAAAACTCTTGATAGTGTCCATTTCTGACCACGAAGAACATATTTTTAATAGAGTCATGGCAGCCATCGCAGATGAACCAGATTTTGACCATATTGCCCCTCCACAGTCAAGTCTTTCCTTTTCCAATTTGGAAATCCTACTGAAAGAACATACTGTGTACTGTAGTGGCAAGCTTATTCCTATGACCCACCATGAATTTGCAGTCCTTACATATCTGGCTCGTCATCCTGGCTGGGTATTTTCTGCCAGCCAGATCTACGAGGCTGTGTGGAATTCGGATGGTGGACACTGCGGAACTGCAGTTGCCAGTGTAATTGGCCAGATTCGTCGCAAACTGACGCCAGACACACCGAAGGGCGGTTATATCCAGACTGTACTGGGCAGCGGATATAAATTTAACAGTTCTCCCTTTTAAGTCAGTAAGAAAGGCTCCGAGGCCATAATGATCTCGGAGCCTTTCTCATTGACTTAAATCTTAAATAATTTAATCGCCTTCAACAAAATAATGCTCAATTCCTGGTATAAATCTTCATCAAGTACGCCATCAATAATGGCATACTTGAGTAGCAATGGCCGGTACATCTGTAAGATTGCCGTAATGGCATCCTCGTTGCCAGCCTTGGCGCTGAGAAGCAGACATTCAAAATTCATTTTTTGTCACCTCCTTCAATGCACTTTCTGATTTTCTGAATCGTCCTGTAGTAAAGTGCCGCTGCCCCTTTATAGGACAGCCCAAACTTTAGTCCCAGCGTCTCAAAATCTTCTTCCTCCAGCGTTCGAGCCAGAAATATCTGGCGTTCCCGTTCATTGAGTTTCTGCAACGCCTCCAGAAGCACTCCATTCTCAATGACATCCATAAGCGGCAATCTGTCCAAGACCACTTCCTCTGAGCTGGGTTCGGATTCATAGACCGCTTCTACAGCACTCTCTATACTGTTGCGCTTATAGAGCTGGATCAAATAATCTTTTCTGCGGCGTTTGACCGCCGAAACTAAATATGCTGTAAACCTGAATTGCAGGTCATCTTCTGCCTGCCCATTGTTCCGTTGCCACATGGCTTTACCTCCAAAAGTCTCAAGAATTCCGATGGATTTCCTGAGCTTCTGGCGGTGACCTGCACCGGACAAAACTTGGCTGTGATAGAGAAAAACAGCCAGCTTTGTACCAATGGACAAAACCAGCTGTTCCTTGAATTGCTGCATCGAGCAGTTCAATAGATTCCGTCCGAGCAGGTGGAGGTTTTTCCTTATGTGGAGAAAACTCTCTTGTCCTGCCGCGACGATATACCCCTATTGAGAGCCGTTCATGAAAAGCCGTGTGTCCTGGAGTTATGAAAGCAATGAACTGCTCGATGTTGTGGAATCCTTTCTCCATAACATCGTTACTCCCTGTCCGCAGTTATGCGGACGGCACACAGGCGGCCTGCATCATCCCCTTTCTTTCGCGATATGGCAGCGCAACGCTGCCGCCCTGCTAATAATTATTAAATTGTGAAATAAAACTTTTTTCAAATGCTATTCCAGCTATTCTATTAAATTAAAACAAAAGGCGGCCTCCATCCTTATTGCCAGGATAAAGACCGCCCTCTTCTTCCGATTTTCATTGGGTACTGTACTGATCTCATACCCCCCACCTCCACTTATCGAGTTTTCATTGGTTTTGGGATCACTGCCATAATCATAGTGTAACTGACAGTTTTCGGAAACTCTTGGAGTAGCATTGGAATCGCTTTCGAGCAAAAAGAAAATCATTCGACATTATATGACAAAACAAGCTCTAAAACGGACACACTACTTTGCAACCTTTCTCAGTGTTCCGCTTTAGAGCTCTTCCTTTATTTTTTCCATAAAGTTGTATCTTCCATCGCTACCTGTGCTGTATCTGGATGGATATAAATGATTTGGAGTCCTTTCTTCTTGGCGTAGTTGACCGCCTGCTGGGTTCCAGACCGCATATTGTGTGCATTATCATAGACAGCTATCATATATCCGGCCTGCTCCACCATATAGTAATTGCGTTTCTTATAGCTTTCACTTGATGGCGTTTCACACAGTATTAAGACCTTTTCAGCATATCTGCGAATAAAATCCATCCTCTTTCGGTGCCAGTCATCCCAGTCTGAATCGTAACCCTCAAAAGGGAGAGCCAGGCACAATTCCACATCTTGATACGCTTGCTGTTCTTTCATGCGTAGCAGGATCTCCGCTGCCCACATATCAGCGCCCATTGCCCCTCCAGCCCAAAAGCATCGTACTCCCTGGTTATAGAGTCGTATGAGTTGCTCCTGCAGACACTTTTTAATCCGTTGGCAGCGTTTATCCTTTTCATTATATTTGAACTTAAATCTGGTCGGCCTGTGGCCTGTAATCACACACGAAAAACTGTTCATATGGTTCTCCTTTCCCATCATACTCCTCTGCATATTATACTTGCCATAGACGAGATAAATCAACCATGACCGCTTAATAATCCATGTCATAGCGGATAAAATGTAACTATAGCATGGAGGTGACGCATGGAAAATCTACTGAAAGATATGGGTAAACGGATCTTCGACCGGAGGAAACAACTGAATATGACCCAAGAAACTCTGGCAGAGCTGGCTCATGTCACACCACAGACCATCTCCACCGCAGAACTGGGGCAAAAGGCTATGCGGCCTGAGACAATCCTCAAAGTCTGCGATGCACTTCACATCAGCACCGAGTATTTGTTGCGAGGCGTCATCACAGAAGCAGATTCTTCTCTTCTTATGAAGAAGATTTCCACACTGACGCCCAAACAATACAGGCATTTTGAAGATATTTTAGACAGTTTTATCGCGGCCATACAGGAAGAGGCATAGGAGCACCACTGGCTCCCATGCCTCTTTTGATTATCCCCTGCTGCGGAACGCAGACAAAGTACTGGCAATCAGGCTGCGTGTCCTATCGTCCATTTCCGGATCATCGTCCACTTCCTGTGCAGCCGAAAGCATCACAGGCGCTGCAGGCTTCTCCACCAATCTGGCTGTGGGAATCTGCTCTTTTGCTTTTTCCTGTCCCATACCTTCCTGCCGCAAAATCTCTTTGACGATAGCTACCACCGCTTCTTTGCTGATAATCGAAGCATTTAGCGGCTGCGGCTCCTGCCCAAAGTGCTCATTATAGTAGACCACTGCATTTGCCACATATTGCGCTTTTGTGCGGGGACTCTGTAACTCCAGTAATCCAATGGCAGTCTCGTGTATGGGATCGCCCTCATTAAAGCGCAGCGTAAACCGTCCTCGTTCTTTTTTCTCGCCCATGCCATCACCTGCCTGCTGTTTCAATCCGGTACAGATACTCATAGCCATCCGCATTTGCATTGATTTTCGGTACGAAGAATGGTGTTCCCACCTTGCCCGAAGTTTCGATCTGCCGCTTCAAAAGAATGGCGCCACCGCCTACAAATACTACCTTGCAATATTGCAAGTCCAACATTCGCTCCCGCAGCGTGCTGAACAGGTCATTGATAAATTCCTGCGCCATCTGTTCTGTCAGCCATATGGCTGCATCCGGATATTGCGTCTTTTTCCCCATCAGTATGGCATCCACATCTCCTTCATCCAACAACAGATCCAGCTCCGAATTCACCTTTGAACGCACCTTATTGTACAACAGGATCACGCCATTTTCTAACGAATCACAGGAGGTAAGGTCAATCTCTCCGTTTTTCATCAGCAGATAGTCAGCAGTAAACCCACCAATATCCAAAATTACCGCCTTGGGCTCCTCCACAAGCGTGTGAAGCATGGTGGCCGCTGCTGCGTAAGCCTGGGGAAAGCAGGCCACATCTTCAATATAGATGGAGTACGGCTTGCCCTGCACCTCAAATTCTACCATTCCCCGCTGCCCAAAGTATTGTGTAAACCGCTCCACCTGGGCGCCAAAGTGTGCCGGCGGCAACCCTACCGCCAGTTGGATACGCTGCACCTCTGAGGAATATGCCCCCCTCGCTTCAATCTCACCAGCCAAAGCAAATAGGGTCAGGATAAAGAAGCGATCATCCTCCGTTTTATCTTTCCGATAAGGAATCCGCTCAGTAGACAGCGTATAGTAGGTATTCTGATACCTCAGTACATTCTGTCCAAAGGGACGGGTGACACTCTGCTTCAGACCGGACACAAAGGGGTTGCAATGAACCGTTTTAATTTGTTTGTTGCCATGATCAACGCCAATAAGCATATGTAATGCCTCCTTTTTACTTTATACATATCCTTTACGCCTATATGACGCCTATTCTCAACAATCACACACTATTTTTATGAAAACAAAAAGCAGGAGACCCATCATAAGGGTTTCCCGCTTTGGACTGCTTCATAATATCGCAGCTAATATATATTTGATTGTTCTATTCTGCCATACCCTGCGGAACTTCAAATTTGTATCCGCTCCCCAAAACAGTACGGATATAACCCGCTTTCGGCATATCCGGAGTCAGTTTTCTGCGGATCTGACCAATGACGCTGGCAACGGCTGTTCCGCAGTTTTCACCATCCTCACCCCACACTTCTTCATAGATCTGCCCGGCAGAAAATACCCAGGATGGGTGGTTTGCTAAGTATACCAATGTCGCAAATTCCCGATGGGTCATAGAAATCAACTCGCCGTTTCGGTGTACAGTTCTCTCCTTCAGGCGAAGCTCCAATCCCGGAAAAACAAGAGTATTACAAGGGTGAGATGACACAATATGGTCAAATCCCGGCTCGGCTGCAATAATCTCCATAATTCTGCTAAGTATATATTCTTCATGGTCTGTTACCGACAATACAAAGATTTTTCCCATATGTCCCTCCCTTATTCATAATTAGAATGCTGATACCCTGCAACCAATATAAAGTTTACTTGTTTATTTCAGTAATAACGACTGTTCCGTTTTTATCCAGCAAAGGGGTAATCCCCGTATCATGGACAAGGTAGTTTACACCTGTTTCGGTGTCTACAACAATACTCAAGGAAGTTCCCTGTGTATAGATTGTTTCAAAGCGCTTTTCTTTGTTTGCCATAGTAATCCACTCCTTTGCATGGTGTAAGGTATCAGCATTTCTAATTTATTACTCTATGATAAAGGCCAAATGTTGCAGAAATCTCCTAACCTCTTTCTTTTTCGGCAAGAAAACAGGCGGAATTGCTTCATTTTTGTAGCAATTCAATTTTTATCTCATTTCCGGTCGAAGAATAACCCGTTTGAATAAGAACATTGTTGCACCAAAATAGGTCAGGTAGATTGCACAGAATAGCAGGATCGTCACCAGACCATAAAGAGGTACAAGTCCCTGCTGCAAGATTGCCTCTCCGAAAAAGAACTGTGCCCCTGTGATCAGTAAAACCGTCAGCAAAAGAGGGAATAGCAGTGGGATCAAAAAGACTGTGGACAGTTCCCTGCGGATCAGGGAAGCCTGCCTGTGGCTCGGTACACCCAAACGGTCAATGACTGCATAATTCTTCTGGTTTTTGTCTATGGCAGAAAGCTGCTCAAATGCAAGAACCGAGCAGGATAGAATGATGAAAATAATGCTTAAATACAATCCGCAGAACGAAATAGCTGTAAATCCCGTCAGCGAATTGGCAACGCCCCACGCCTTTACTGTAACACCCATCGTTACTTTTTCCGGAAGCTGTTGACCGGACTGCAATTCCGGCTGCCATTTCCCACTGTTCAGGAATTGCTTCAAGTCGCTTTTCAATTCCGGGTATCCGCCATCTTCCAGTTTCATCGCCAGACGGATTTTTTCTCCGACGAATTGTGAAGCTGCTTCATCCGGCAGAACAAGTACATATCCCTTCGTTCCGGCCATTTGATACTGCTCCATCGGCTCCGTCAGGATCGGCGTTTCCGCAGCAGACAAGGTCCGACCATTGAATGTGATCTCCGGCTGCTGCGCCAAGCCCTGTCGGATTCCGTCCATATAGTTCCATGTATCGCAATGAACCAAAAATTCGTTGTTGCTCATGGAAACAGGAGAAAGCCCCAGGATTTCACGCAAATGGTTATAGTCGGACAAGGACAAGGCTTCGATCGGTTTTTCAGGAACCGCATACAGATAATAACTCACAGAATCCTCGACTCCACAATGCTCCTCTGTAAAGGAAACGATGGAATCCATGTTGGATTTTTCCAAAGGTGCATCAATCGCCACGCCTGCATCATAGGGATAATAGGCTTTCATGTTGGCTTTGTAGCCTGCTCCCATGGTAAGCCCCACAAACATGGTTGCCAGAGATATGGTTAAAAGAATCGCCACCACAGCCATTGTCCGGCCAGCAGAATGGATGCGCCGCCCAATCTGCCCCAGGAAGAACAGATTTTCTTCTTTGTACTTATGGCGCAGATTTTGTTTTGCAAATCGGTGCAGCAAAAGCGGAATCTGGCGATGCAGCTCGTAAACCCCCACCAGAATGAGCAGGCAGGCTCCGCCAAGGTACAAAAATGCTTCATTGGTTTGTGTCTGAAGCATCCGCCCAAGCAAAATCACGCCTGCAACCATTGCGGCTATTGAAAGCAATACTACCAGAAGACTACGACTGCATGATTTAAAACGGTATTCTTCATTCTTGCGGTTATCATACAGCAAATCGATTACTTTCTGATGCCGGATAATCTTTGCTGCTCGGAGCATCCCAAAACCATACATCAAGGCAAAAAACAAAAATGTTACTGCCCATGCCTGGAGAGAAAAGGAAACCTGATAGGTATGCGGCACCTCAAAGATATTTTTTACCACCTGATTCAGCAAACCGGAAAGCCCTGTGCCAACCAAAGAACCAAGCAGAAAGGCTCCTGTACCGATGATACTGTTTTCAGCAAGGAACAAATTCCGTACTGTCTTTGCTTCCATGCCAATCAGTTCGTAGGTTGCAAACTCCTTCCAGCATAAAGCGGATCGCATAACCGATCACAAACGAGGACAGAAAAGCAACCAGAGCTGACATAAGCAAAATTCCAGTAGTCAGCATCGACATATTTTCTGCCATAGCAAGAACATCTGATGAAAAGCCCAATGCCAAAAATGAGTACATCAATGCCGCAGTCAAGGTAAGCGTCACAAAGTAAATGATATAATCCCGCAGGCTTCTGCAGATATTTTGAATTGCTAACTTCCAGTACATATCTTCCTCCCATCACCTTACACTATCGGAGTTGCTGCGAATTGAACGCTGGAACAGCAGCCATGTACTGAGAAAATAGCAACTCAGCAGCAAAGCGAAAATCCCGACAATGATACCTATTTGCCGCATCAAGGCTCCGCAGCCAATATAAGCTGAGATTTCAGCAGAAACACTTTGAAGAAAATAGCCAATCACAATCATTGCTAAAACGATTGCCGCTGTGATCGGCATTCCAAACCAAACACCAAGCTGTTTTAGAACCAAAGTATGCAGGTCCTTCTCTTCCACTCCCATTTTTCGCAGAACCGAAAATCTGTAGTTGTTTTTTTCTGCATCTAGGAGCTGCTGAAGAGCCAGCACGGTAAGACACATCACCATCAGCACAATTGCACCATAGATCAAGGACGCTTTTAGGATAAAGTTAAGGGCGATTATACGGTTCACTTCCGTAGTATGGACAGTTGTACTGTATCCTGCCAGATTGTCTTTATCAGGATCTTCTGGATAAGAACGCCCAAGAAGCTGTTCCAGCATTTCTGCCGTTTTGAAGGGAAGCGGATATTGGGTCATCACAAATCGGTTGCTCTGTACCGGAAGCAAGACTTGCGCTATCTCGTCAGGTATGATATACACCACATCTGTATAAAGATTATAGATAGATTCCCCCACAGGCTCCTGAAACACGGCGTTCTCACTGAGTTTCAGGGTGCCTGCGTCAGTTTCCAGTAAGGTATGCTTAGCGATGTAGTTTTCAATATCCTTGTCCTCTGCCGCACGATGCCAGTGGGTAGCAAATTCATCCGTTTGTAAGGTAATAGGTTCATATCCCAACATTTTCCGAACAGCGTTATAATCCTTCAGTGCAATTGCCAAGGGAGGAAAATCGTACTTTACCCGCTGGTGAAAGTCGCTTTTTTGGGGAAGATATTCCGAAAAAGTCAAATCGTCCTTTATCGCTATGTTGTTTTGTTCTATAAACGCAGTAATTTCCCCATAGTCTGTATCCGGAAGATTTTCCACTTCATAAACATCGTTGTAGCGGCTTGAAATTTGAATATCATAGACTGCCCGACTATCCAAATAGCCCAGACTCCATCCTGTCAAAACTGGCGCAATGACAAACAAGCAGATAGAAAAAGTCAGGGTCACACAAATTATCGTCATCGTTTTCGTATTGGTAGCCAGCTTAGAGGAAAGCTGTCCAAACAGAAATAAACTCGTATTGTGATATTTGCGGGACACTTTAGACTCCTTCCAGTATAGGAGCGCCGCATTCGATAAATAAATGACTGCGGAAATGATAAACAAAATATCCGCAACCCCAAACAGCAAATATTGATTCAGAGTTGGGGCGTCAAATCCAAGGAAGTAGGCTTTTTCCAGTTCTGCGATGGAAAAAATCGGGATAGCGGTCAATACAGCACCAGCCAGAAGCCCACAAAGATATCGGGAAAATCCTATTTTTCTGTGTAAAACAGCACCTGCGATTGCCCAAAGCAGCGTCAGTGCAGGGAAAAGGACATTCCCCCAATACATGAGCTTTACAGGAAGCGGATGTCTGGGATCGAAGTAAAAATGATATTTTACAGCACCTACCTCCAGCATCCACAGCAGCATAATGCCATAGAAAATACAGATCATCGGCATCCATCTGCTTTTATGAAGCGGTTTTTCATTCTGACGGTTTGCCGTCATAAGTTCAATAATCCTGCTTTTGTTGAGAATTCTGACATTCCCGACTCCAACCAGAATCTGACAAACAACAAAGAAGCCCACGGTCAGCAGCACAGTATCTGGAAAAAAAGACCAAGAAAAAGCGTAGGGTTCCCCAAAAGAAGCAAGCAGCATAGCCGTAATGACCTGAGAAACGATCATCCCCAGAAGGATTCCCACCGACACAGAGAATATGAGCAGGAAAAAAGTCTCTCCAAAAAAGAGCAGTCCTATGGTTTTTTGCTCCATTCCCAAGGTTGCCTCAACTGCAAACTCCGATTGTTTTTTTCTCAGCATGAAACGATTGACATAGTGGATCAGGAACAAAAGAAGCAGACTAATCCCGCAAATTGCCAGTTTCATACCTCCAGCCAGCAGGGAAATATTATATTCCGCACCAATGGTCGGATGATAATGGGTGCTGCTGATAGATAAAAACGCATAGAACAGGGTGACACAGAGTGTCATGGTCACAATATAAATCAAATAGTCCTTCACAGACCGCTTTGCATTTTTGAAAATGAGTTTAGCGTACATCACTCATGCCCCCTCCCATCATGGTGAGGACATCCAGGATTTTTTCAAAGAAAGTCCTGCGGGAATCACCACCCTTACGGATTTCCGTAAAGATCGCCCCGTCCCTCATAAAGAGAATACGATTGGCATAGCTTGCCGAGAAAGCGTCGTGTGTCACCATCAGGATTGTGGCTCCGAGATCTTCGTTGATACTCTGGATCGTAGAAAGCAGCATCTGGGACGAATGACTATCTAATGCGCCGGTAGGCTCGTCCGCCAAAATCAGCTTAGGCTGATTGATAATGGCTCTGGCACAGGCGCACCGCTGCTTCTGGCCGCCGGACACCTGATATGGGTACTTATCCAGAATATCCATGATATTCAGCTTTCCGGCCATTTCCCGCACCCGTCCATCAATCTCGCCTGCTGGAACCTTGTTGATGGTCAGCGCCAGGGCTATGTTTTCCGAAATGGTCAGCGTGTCCAGCAGGTTAAAATCCTGGAACACAAATCCAAGATTTTCCCGGCGAAACCGGGCAATCTGTTTTTCATTGATTTCCGTCACATCGGTTCCATCCAGATAGATATGTCCCGCACTGACGGTATCAATGGTGGAAATACAGTTGAGCAGGGTGGTCTTGCCGGAACCGGATGCTCCCATGATTCCTACAAATTCCCCCTCCTGAACGGAAAAGCTGATGTCCTGAATTGCTTTTGTAACATTCCCACTATTTCCGTAATATTTTTGGATATGATCCAGTTTCAAAATTTCTTTCATTGTTATCACCTCTGATCTCTATTGTAAAATAAGAGCGGCTTCGTTTGTATCAAGTTTTCTTACAAAGTTCTAACAAAAATGTAAGAAGTGCAGAACGGTTCTCAGCTCTGCACTTCATGAATCAAACAGTTAATATGAAAAGAAAGGGAAATTGCTGTGCCATGTTCCGACGACTCCGCCGTAATGCCAATGCCCAGCTTTTCACAAAGCCGTTTGCATAGGTACAGGCCAATGCCTGTGGACTGCTGGACCATACGACCATTCTGACCGGTAAATCCCTTTTCAAAGATACGGGGCAGATCGGACGCAGCAATCCCAATTCCATCGTCCTCCACGACAAGAACAACCTGATCCTGCCGTTTATGAGTAGAAATGCGGAGAACCGGCTGTTCCGTACGATACTTGACCGCATTGGCAATCAGTTGGTTCAGAATAAAGCGCACCCACTTTTCATCTGAATAAACCGTGTCCTGCATTTCCTCCACCTCCAGACGCATACCACTTTGGAGCAGCAGATATTTATTATCTGCAATCGCCTGATGCACCACTTGGGACAGTGCCATTTCCCGGACAGAATAATCTTTCTCTGTATGCTCACTGCGGGCGTAATAAAGAGCTTGGTCGGTAAAGCGGTTGGTCTTTTCCAGTTCCAGCAGAAGTTCTTTTGTCCAGTCCATCCGATGGTTTTCACATAGAAGTTTCATGGCAGTAATGGGCGTTTTGATTTCGTGAATCCATTGCTCAATGTATTCCTTGTACTCCAGGCGTTCCCGCTCGACATCCCCGATCTGCTCCAACATGGATTTTCCTGCCATCTTCAAAAGCTGATAGTAAACCTGATCCTCAGCCTGTTCCGGCAGTTCCATCACTTCGGAAATAAGGTATCTTTCGGAAAGCTGTTTCGCCATATCCAGAAGTTTTCTCATCTGCCGCTTCCGTTTCCAGTAAGTGAGGATAAGTCCCGTCAGCAAAATCAATGCCCATACAATCAGGATCAATACTACTGCGGAAACCGAATTGCCGCACACCAGTAAAAATACAGTAAGTGCAGCCATACAAACAAGGTTCGTCAGCAGAAATGGAAGCCTGTTTTTCCAATATCGTCTGCTGTTCATATCGTGTACCCCTGTCGGTGCTTTGTCTTGATAAAATCCGTCAGGCCGATGCCCGCCAGTTTCTCCCGGATGCGGTTGATATTGACGCTCAAAGCATTGTCATCCACATATAGCTGATTATCCCATAAATATTCAATCATATCTCCACGAGAACAGATTTTTCCTCCGTTCTTGAACAGGTAATAGAGAATTTTCAATTCGTTCTTGGTAAGCTCTACGCTCTGTCCATGATAGTCCAGACTGCTGGATTCCAGACGCAGCACCGCATCTCCATAGACGATCTGTTCCCGTTGCTGTGTGGGATAGGCTTTTTTCAGCAGAGAAGCGATTTTCGCAAGCAGGATCGCTGTGTTATAGGGCTTTGTGATAAAAGCGTCTCCGCCCAGCATAATGCTATTCAGCTCGTCCATATCTGTGTTGCAGCTTGTCACAAAGATGATTGGCACTTCGGAAAATGTGCGAATCTCGGTGCAGAGAGAAAAGCCACTGGTCCCCGGTAGCTTGATGTCCAGTATAATCAAGTGTGGCTGCTCAGCTTTGATCTGATCGATCACATCGGAAAAATCCTCCGGAGCCACCGTTTTATAGCTGTTGCTTTGCAGCAGCGTTTTCAATTCATTCCGTATTAACGGATCATCTTCTATTATCAATATTTTTTCTTTCATATCAGCCTCCGTGAAAAAAATACGATATGCAGTTGCTCATTCTCCCATTGACATTCAAATAAGTCAAGTATATATGTTAAAGCAAACTACCCTTTAACCCTTTTTTGAAAACCAGTACAGCTCTTTCGGTTCCCCAAAAAGACATCGTAACAAGTCGATAGCTTTCCTTTTCCATTTCTTCTATTTTTGCATTGATTTTCTCTGTTACATTTTCCACGGTAATTCCTTCTACTAATTCTGTCCGATACATCATATTTTACCTCCATAAGCACTCAATTCAAAACCAATTCACTTTTTCTGCTTTGAATTGAGGGGTATCGCCTTCCTGGTATGGATTATAGGTATTGCGATTACACCCAAATTCTTTTAATGCCTTTATTTTATTATCCTCTGTCCATTCAACCAGCGAGATTCCATCAAATTCCTCTATACTTCCATTGTTCATTTCATTTTTGAAATACCACTCCACAATCGTTTGATCTCCCTTATGAAAAAATTGCTTGATTTCCCAAATAACCACCTTGCCACGGGTATTCCATTCCTGAAACCAATGCTTTACTGTTTTTCGGTTGTTATACTGGGGGCTCCAGCTTTCTGTATAGATCACATCTTCTGTAAAAATATCATCAATCCCCATATCCTGCTGATTGAGCCACATATCAAACCATAATCGGATTGTTTTTTCTCGTTCATTCATGATATAAACACCTCACCATTCTTTTGTCTTACCTTCGCGTTTGTTCTGCATAACCTGGGTTTGATATACGAGAACAGGAATCAGAGAAACCAGGGCAAGCACACCAAAAACTACCGAACATTTTGCAACCGCAAATATTGCGAACATGAGCAGTATCAGCAGCCACGGATTACGCAGATTTCTGTAATAGTTTTCCTTGTCCTCATAAGAAGTATGAAGTTCAAATGGCTTACCGTCATTATCTTTTTCTACAATCAACAATTCCCGATTAAAGGTGGTGGCATTTGTTGCTATGCGTCCGCCTTTTTCAGCCCATGGCCGTAGGCGTACTTTACCAACAGAGTAGTTCAGGTTGATGTTTTTATAAAATACTTTGTAACCCATCCCCTCTAAAAACTCATGATAATCGGACGCGTCGGCCTTCGATTTTTGCCCGATAAACTCTACACAGTATTTTACCTGATCCGGTTTACACGCCTCAAATTCATACAACATTTTTTCCGCCCGAATCAAACGATAGCCCTTTTCAGACATTTTATTCAGCCAATGTTCCTGGGCAGTAAACAAACCGCCAAAGAAACGATAATACTTTTTGCTCATACTGCACCTCCAATAATTTCATTAGCTACGCCTACAAGTTCATTGAGCCTTATCAGTTCCTTTTCTGCAATTTCTTTTCCTTGCGTTGTAATGAGATATTCTTTTTTCCGTCCCGCACTATCTCCAAAAGGTGCAATCCAGCCTTTTTCCTGCAACGAGTTCAACGCACCATATAAAGTACCTGCCCCCAGCGTAAGCCGCCCTTTTGTATTATCTTCAATAAATTGCATGACAGCATATCCATGTTTCGGGGTATAAAGGGAAAGCAAAATAAAGAATGTCACCTCTGTGAGCGCACCGCCTTTCGCATTGTCTCGCATAACATCTGCCTCCTTATTACGGTTACTGTAATAAATATATCACTAACCGTAATAGAAGTCAATAACGATCCAAAATATAACAGAACGCTAAGCTTTATGATATAGCAACTTGTTCATAATAGCAAAAATTGGTCGGGACAATAAATTTACTGTCCTGACCAATTTCTCATAAAAAAGCGTCTATCCTGTCCACTACAAAGACATATTTTTATATGTATAATGATTTCATTCCACAAAGAATAAAACCCGCCGGATCAGATCCGGGATATTGACCGGGGCGGTAATATAGTCGTTCACGCCCTCATGTCGGTAGTTGGTCGCTCCTTTTTGCTCATAGACATAGAAAAAGGACAGTCGATTTTCTCGGATGCCCTTGTGGGTAGGGTACTAATTTTTGCTGTGTACTGCTAGATAAAATGTTTTTCTGAATACTTTATCCGATGTTCAGTACATCATGGATTACCCAAGGTTGAACTGTAACCATAACCATAAATATATAAATTACAAACAAAAGTACTTCGACCGTACCATTAACATTCTCAGATTGAAGTTTTTTTCTAAAATTATTCGGCAAAGCTTTTGATAGCAGATAATAAATCCAATATCCCAAACAGGCTCCAGCCGTATTTATAATAAGGTCATTTATATCCGATGAACCCCAGCCAAACATCTGAACAATTTCAACAGATAAAGAGAATAGAAAGCCAGTTAATGCAACGGTCTTTATGTGATGATACCTTTTATACAGAAATGGCAGGAAAACTCCTAACGGTACAAATAAAATTAGATTAAGTATGGTATCTATTGGTCCGGTTATCATACCAAGAAACGGAATCAGGGAAATCTTTGGACTAAATGACATTGTGCTTGTATAGCCAATACCTGCTACTGTTAAAATTCCAAATAGATAATAGCAAAACACAAATACAGCGGTAATATGAAGAAAACTTTGTTTTCTTCCCGATTTTTTAAGATATAAAAAATACAATAAGAGAACTGGAACTATAAACACATACCCACTAATTGAACGGATAAGAATGTCAGAAATTGATAACATATTTTTCACTCCTTTACTTGCTATCAAAATTGTTTTTGAGTATATTATACATGCTCGTGAACCAAAAATAAAGTCACATATTATTAAGTTTTTCTTCAATTTATCTGAATACTTGTGCTTGCACCTACATCATTTCAGTCTGTCGGTGGCGTTGTTCTCTTTGGCATATCGTCGCGCTGCTTCCCGGCGTTCCTCGCTGTATGGGGCGGTCAGACGGAAAGAGAAACGCCCCTTTGCAATATCAAACTCCATGCAGCCCGTTTCGTGGTCTGTGTCGGTCTGGTAGCACTCGTCGGGGTACTGCTCGGCATAAGCGGAAAGTCACCTTTTGAGGTTGGTGTTGTGGGTGCGGATATGGATAAGGGGATCTTTCTCGTCAAATCATATATCAGCGGTCTTTTCCTGTTTGGTAAGGTGTGACAAGAATTGAATACCGTTCCATGACAGACTCCTTGTTCCAAAATATATTGCATTAGAGCATTCTTTTGTTCCTCGTTAAGATGCAGAAATAACTTTTCGCCAATCTGTTTGCCGGATTCTTCTATATCAAAAACAGCTAATGTCCCATTACATCATCACCTCCGTAAAATTTTTCAATTACTCCACAAAGAACAAAACCCGCCGGATCAGCTCCGGGATATTGACCGGGGCGGTAATATAGTCGTTCATGCCCTCATACCGGTATTCATATTCCGTGGCAAGGTCGTTGTTCTCGGTGAGGATAAAGAACGGCAGAATAGGCAAATGTCCGCGAAATGTTACAACGGACAAAAAATTTTATTTTTTCGCATTTCTCTGCTATAGCAGTTCAAAATAATAACTCTATTATAGGCAGTTATCAAAGGTTTATCAATGCGGCAACTGTAAACAGATCCTCTGCCAAAGACTCTTAAAACTACTGGCAAGCAATGCAATCTTACGTAAGATTGCGTATTTAGCAGAAATCCCGTTTCCGGAATTCCTGCTAATGCTTGTTGGTGACATATCCCCAAACCCCTGAGATCATTGCCGGTGGCAATGGCTGCGCGTTCCGTTGGAACGCTGAAAACCAAAAGCAGACAAATCTTATTGACGGGATTTTTCTGTGCTGCGCTGCGGTTGTGCTGATTGTAGTTTACGCAAGGCTTCTGCCAATTCATCATCATAAACACGAATATCGTAACCGCATACATTGAAAATCGTATAGTCCGTTTCATAATCGTCCCAGACAGCCAGATTTTCTACAACGATTTCTGGGAGTTCGCAAAAGAGCGTTTCTTTCTCTTGTCGTCGTTTTAATTTCTGCTGGTAGTCCTTAACAACATGACGGACAACTTTCTTCAAACAACTTTCAAAACGGCATTGAACTGTTTTCTGGAAGTCAGACGGTTTCATCAATCTCACCCCCTTTCCGCTATGACGTGAAAAGTGGTTCTCCCTCTTTCCGCACCATATAGGGAACGGCAGGTGTGATTTGTTAAGTTGAGAACTCAAAAAATCCAAAATTTTTCCAGAATGAAAAAAGCCCGCACAAAACAGACTGTTTGCACGAGCGAATGAATTTATATATCTAATTAACGATTTTATTGATTGCTTTTTCCATTTATAGCCGATAGATTTCTTTAAAACATTCCATGAAACATACTCCTTGATTTACACATCAAAATTATTTTCCAAAATCATAAAGTATATTTCTAAATAATTTCTAAATGTACCATAGACTTCTTTGTTTGATGTGGATAGCATAAAAACCTTATGATACAATATCTAATTAAAGGAGATGAAATCACATGAATAAAATTGCTATTATTGAAGATGATATAGACATTTGCAATATGATTGCAAAATTCTTAGAAAATAATAAATATATCGTTCATTATGCCTTGAATGGTGCAGAGGGAATAGAATTATGTAAATCGCTTGTTCCAGATTTAATAATACTTGATATTATGTTACCGAAGTTAAATGGAAATGATGTATTACAGAGATTGCGTAAATTTACAAACGCTCCTGTCATTGTTGTTTCCGCCAAAACAATGGTACAGACAAAAATAGATTTATTAAAATTAGGTGCTGATGATTATATGACTAAGCCGTTTGACCTGCATGAGCTTCTTGCTCGTATTGAAGCAAATTTGAAAAGGACTTCAAATACGTCCTGTCAAAATGATACTTTGACATATAGAGATATTGAAATCAATAACTCTCTAGTTTATATCAAAGAGGTATTAGTATCTTTTACATCAACCGAGTTAAAGATTTTAAGACTATTATTGCAATATCCGCAAAAAATTTTTTCAAAGCAAAATTTATATGAATCCATTTGGAATGAAACTTATGCTTATGATGATGATACGATAAATACCCATATCAGTCATATTCGTAAAAAAATTAAGGCGATTACAAATGAAGATTATATACAAACCATTTGGGGAATCGGTTATAAAATTAAATAACTTTAGATTTTCTTTAGACTTATTAGATATAGTGGCATAGAAAGGAGTGTTTAGAATGACAAAATTTATATGCGAAACAAAAAATCTAAGCAAAAAATATAAAGATTTCTATGCTTTAAAGAATGTGAACTTAACTATTCCAAAAGGAGAAATCTACGGTCTTGTAGGCGAAAATGGGGCAGGAAAAACGACTTTAATCAGGTTATTAACAGGTCTTAATTTTAAGAGCGAGGGAGAAATTATCCTATTTGGACATAAGGATAATCTGCAACATGAAAGGTCAAAAATCGGTTGCACGATTGAAATGCCTGCGTTATATAAGGATATGACAGCTTCTCAAAATTTGGAAGTACAAAGAATACAACGAGGTATTCCAAATAAAAAATGTATTACCGATACTCTAGAGTTGATAGGCTTATCCAATGCTGGTAAAAAAAGAGTAGCAAACTTTTCTTTAGGAATGAAACAAAGGCTTGCTTTAGGCGTTGCATTATTAGGCGAGCCAGAATTTTTGATTTTGGACGAACCCGTCAACGGACTTGACCCAACAGGAATTATTGAATTAAGAGAACTTCTTAAAAAATTAGTAAAAGAACGAGAGGTAACGATTTTAATATCCAGCCATATATTAAGTGAATTACATCAGCTTGCTACCTGTTACGGATTTCTTCATAAAGGAGAACTTTTGAAACAAATTTCTACCGAAGAATTAAACGAAGAATGTAAACGCCATATTTGTTTAAGGACAGATAATATCCAAAAAACCACTCTTTTATTAGAGCAAAAGGGAAATATTAACAATTACTCCGTTTACCCCGATAATTCTATTCGGATATACGAGTGCTTAGATAATGTAAGAATGATTTCTAAATTACTATCCAGTAATGGAGTTATTATTGATGAAATTTCTGTGCAAGGAGAAAATTTGGAAACATACTTTGAAAATCTAATAGGGGGACGAAAAAATGTTTAATCAAATAAGAGCAGAATTTTATAAGTTATTTCATACAAAGGCATTGTACTTAACCTTTGCTTTGATTTTAGCAGTCTTTGGAATTTTCTCCATAGGCGGTCAGCAACAATTTGTGGCATCAAGTTCAAGTTTAGACGAAACATGGAAAATAGGAGAAACTGTTGGATTTCTTGCTCGTGCTTATAGCGATACAGCACACCCATTGATTGAAGAAATAATAAGGACAGCCACATCTTATACTGTATTTTTCTGGCTGATTGTTCTTATATTTTCTGTCATTTTCTTTTCAAGAGAATATACGGATTCAACAATTAAAATTGCAATCGCAAGCGGACAAAGCCGAATTAAGTTTTTTGTTGCGAAATATATTGTGATTTCGATTACCAGTATATTTCTATACTTTTCATTTATTATGATTGCATTTATAATAGAATGTGCGAAATTTAATATTCCAATACAACTGTTTCCAATGCTGAAAATTGCAGGACTAAATTGTATGATTATGGGAGCATTTATCGGAATTACACTTATGTTATGTGTAATATTCAAACATACGGCAATCGTTGTAGGTGCTATGTCATTGTTTACATTTAGCGGACCGCTTATCTATATGATGACATGGGATAATATGTCAACTCAATCATGGAGAGTTCTAACCTATTTAAAAATAAATCCTATGTATTACTGGATGAATACCTGTTCTTATAATATGATAAATAATTTAGAAATCAATATTTTGATTTATTTCGTGGGAACTGTAATTATTACATTTCTTGTTTCAGCATTGATACTAAGAAAGCAAGAAATACGCTAATCATAACAGAAAGGGGAAATGCGAATATGTTATATTTCTTATTGATTTGCTTTATTTTCATATTAGCATTTTCCTTATTCTCTATTATCAGAACAATTCGCAACATAAATAAGCAAATAAAGCAACAACGGAAAATACGAGTATCTTTATCAAATAGGGACATTGAAGAATTAGCTTATGCAATCAATCAAAAAGATAATCTACATAAAAAATTACAGGTTCAAATTAAGCAGGAAGAAGAACAGTTAAAACAGTCTATATCTAATATAAGCCACGATTTAAGAACACCTTTGACATCTATACAAGGCTATTTAACACTTCTGCAAGAATGTGAAGATAAACAGGAACAAGGACAATGCATTAAAATCATTAAGGCAAAAACAGATTATCTCACGGATTTAGTACAAGAGTTTTATGATTTATCTGTGATAGAAAATGAGCAAGTTGATGTTGAATGTGAGCGTGTTGACATAAATAGAATTGTTACAGATTGCTTAATTGAAAAGTATTATGAATTTGGAGAAATCCAACCAACCATTCAAACAGAAAATACTCCTGTATGGATATACGGAAATAACCTTATCTGTAAACGAATTATTGAAAATTTAATTGTAAATGCACTTCGTTATTCAGATAATTACATTGAAGTTTCTATCAATCAAAAAGGAGTGTTCACAATTAAAAATTCAACAAAATCCCTTGATGATATTGATGTAAACTTATTATTTAACAAGTTTTATACTGTTGATAAATCACGCACCAAAGGAAGTTCTGGTCTGGGCTTGTATATTGTAAAGGAATTGCTGAAAAAGATTGACGGTAAAATTGAAAATGTAAGTTACGAAAAAAATATTTTGTCTATTAGCATTTGTTTTCCCTTGTATAATGATAAAAAGTTACTGTGATCAGAACATCTGAATACAGTAACTTTTTTAGTAGCTTTAACTCTCTTTTATAAGTTTTTCAAAATATTCTCTTTTCTTCTCTGGAAGTTGATTTAAAAATTCTTCCAGCCATTTTTCTTCTTCTAAAATTCCCTCGTCCTCATAATACTCTTGATATTCCAAATATATTTCATGTTCTCTTTCTTCTCGTTCTTCGTCAGCTTGTGCTAAGTCCATATATTTTCCAATAAGGAATTGAAGATATTGACTATACCCAAGAGAACTAACTAAATAAGTAATTCGTTCATAGTCTTTCAATGTCATTTCTTTTTTTCCAGTTAAAAGGTCATGGTCGTAAGAAGAACAAACTTCTAAAAATTCCTGTTCCTGCGTTTCTGCTTTTTTCATTGTTCATACGGAATTTTCCATAAGGTAAGAGGTCAGCAGAAGTAGAAGCGATACCCTCAATATCGGTACGAATTATCTTTACCACTTCATTTTTCTTGTATAACTTGCCCTCAACCAATACCGCATTATCATTTAAGGAAATGATGTCAAAGGCAGTATCTTTCAAAGTAGCACTTCCTTGTGGCTTTGTATCGCCCGTTTCTAAATCTCGTTTCTGAATTTTGACACCGCCACGGATAACCTTGTCTGATACAGAAAACTGGTTACTTCCAGATAGTACGGCAAGGTCGCCGTCCCCGGTAATCTGTGTTACATATAAGCCCTTAATCTGTTCGGACTTATCGCCAGTCTGCATATATGCACCGTCTAACAAGTAGCCGTTTGGAGCTTTCGTTTCCTCTACGGTTAGTGTTCCTAAAGGAAGAACGGCTTTACCATCCTGCATATAGAAACTGTCGCCAGATACCTTGTATGCGTCCGCTAATTTTGTGATGTAGTGGGTTATCCCGTCGCTGTCAGTTTCAGCGATTGTCTTTGTAACCCATGTACGAGTAGCTTCGGCAGGGAGATTGTCTTTATTATAGAAGCCTGCATAATACTTCCATGTAAATTCCGCACCTGCTAGAGAAGCGTTCCCCTGCGGATTGTCTTTCTGTGTTTCCATGTCAATCTTGAAAAGCTCAATCAAAGTGTCCGTTACTTTTGGCGTATCTGATACTTTTAAGGTTGCTGTTTCGCCAGCTTTGATTGTCAATGGATAGACAGTTTTATCCACATTATATCCTGCTGGTGCGGATAATTCCTTGATATAGACTGTGCCAGCCGTTACCTCTATAACATCTGTATTTCCATTTTCATCAGTCGTAAGGGTGGCAAGCTGTTTTGTGCAGTCCTTATCAGAAAAGACACCGTATGTTGCACCAGCGATTGAGTAATTCCCGTTACCGTCTGTAATGCTGGTATTACTGGTAGCCTTTTTAAGTTTCGCATTTCCGATATTTAACTTCGCCCAGAATTGCCCCAATTCCTGCCCCTCGCCAGAGTAGATATAACCGCCACATTCATAACGTCCTTTATTTTCTTTGACAAAGGCTCTTGCACCAGAGAAAACTTCGTCCTGCGTTGCCTTTGGAATTTCATCATAAGAAGCTCTCACGTTGTCGCATTGCCAGCCAAGATGTACGCTCAATCTCTGCCAGACCACACATTGTTCCAACAGATAGACTTGCTTGTAGTTCAATTCCTTGTGAGTTTCGCCATACTGTTTGACATACTCTAAGGATAACGCCACATCTGAAATCTGGTCGGCACTCATACGTGAGCTTGCGTCAGCTCTGGTCTTGTAACCATTCTTAAAATCTGTATTGATGTCGATACAATAGGCAGTTTCGCCCTCGACTTTCATATAGCCCTCATTGAATGTCGAACCGATAGAACCGTCATTCATTACTTTTTCAATGATACCGACACGCTCTGCACTTTCCGTCCAGTATTGTGATGTTGTATCATAAAAGTTGACACCACATTCTCAAGGATTTTGATATAATCAATACGAGAACAGGAGAAAACATTATGGCACGAAATCAAAGAACCTATGACAACGAATACAAAGCACAGGCAGTTAAGCTTGCTCAGGAAATAGGCGGAGCCAAAGCAGCTAAAGAACTGGGCATACCAGATGGCACGATTTACTGCTGGGTAAAAGCATTTAAAGAAGGACGCCTTAGCGCTTCAGAAGCATCCCATACTCCTAAAAATGCTTTATCACTTAATGATGAGCTTATCGAACTCAGAAAACGTGTGAAAGAGCAGGATAAGGAAATCCGTCGTTTAAAGGAAGAAAATGAATTTCTTGAGGAAGCAAGTGCTTTTTTCGCAGCCAGCCGTCGGAAGTCAGCAAAAAACAGAGATTAATGTTTATTGCAATCAAAACGGATGACGGCAGGATCAAGGGTAAAAATTCTTTTTATTGCAGAGCACTTCATGTTTCCAGACAGGCATTCAATAAATATCTAAAAACAAAAGCGACTCCTTGGAAATATCAGCCGTTGGCAGATGCGATGGTTGCTATTTGCCGAGAAGATGAATGCAATGATACATATGGAAGGATCCGTATGTATCAGGCGTTGCAGCTCAAACAGCCGGAAGGAGTAGACATTCCTGGTGAGAGAACTGTTTATCGTGTCATGGAAGAAATTGGTCTTACTCATAAACCGAAGCGTAAGCCTAACGGTATTACCAAAGCAGATAAAGAAGCTCGGAAATCAGATGATTTAATTAAGCGGGACTTTTCAGCTGAGAAACCTCTCGAAAAGTGTATTACAGATATGACTGAAATAAAGGCTTCCGATGGAAAACTGTATGTTTCAGCTATCTTTGACTGCTACGATTTAGCAGTGTTAGGTCTGGCTATGGATACGAATATGAAAGCTACCCTTTGTGAACAAACCTTAGATAATGCCTATAAAGCATATCCGATGCTCCGGGGTGCCATTCTTCACAGTGACAGAGGTACACAGTATACTAGCGAGTTGTACCGTAACGCAATCAATAAATATGGCATTCTTCAAAGTATGAACAGTGCCGGTGGCAGATGCCATGACAATGCAAGATGTGAAAGTATGTGGGCACGATTCAAAGAAGAATTACTTTATGGACGCTACGACGCCACCTCAATGACTGTAGAAGAGTTAAAAACTCTTATTTGGAGATATTTTATCAGTTATTGGAATAATCGGAGAATCTGCTCTGCTAATGGTGGACTACCTCCGATGGTTAAGCGGCAACAATACTATACTTCACTACAAGAGGCAGCATAAAGTCGAACATCCTTGTGAAAAAAGTGTAAACCAATATTGACAATATCATTGCTTACTTTCTGCATGGACGGGTGTAGTCGGTAAAGCAGTAACGACAGTTGCAAGAGCTAAGAAGCCCGTACACAATCGTTTTAACATCTTTTTCATAAAATCTAATGCTCCTTTCATTTTGGGTATAAAAATAGACGCTCATTTCTGAACGTCTACATTATTGAAAGGCTTGTCCTCTCACACATATTCTATTTTAATAGGTACAACAGTTGCCTTTCTCCTTGTATTTTCGTTGTTTTCATCACTTGCGTTATCTACAACCTCCATGTGGTGGGGAAGAAATCTCTAATAGATATTCCACATTGGCCCGAACATTATGAAGTTCTTTCATATCATTTTTGGCCTGCTTATAGGCAGAATAGGCTTTCCGTTTTTGTTCCAGAAGATCGGTGTATTCCTCTCGGAGAGATTTGACAGAGGGGAGCTTTTTGATTCCCAGTTCGTCAAAATGATTCTTCGCTGTCTGGTGCAGTAAGATTTCCGCCTCATGTGCAACACGGAATTAAAAGGCTGAGCGCCAGCGGAAAAGATACCTCCTGTCTACGCATTTAGGGCGTTAAAAGTCCACGGAAATCAAGGGTTTTTCCGCATGGCCGGCAGGCAGGTGGATAAAGTTATCCTGTTCCCCGCAAAACGGGGTTCTAAATGCGGGAAAAAGGACAAAAAAGAAGCGCCAGATGCAGAGGCTTTGATACCTCTGCGCCCGGCGCTTTTTCAGCCTATTAGCTGATCTACATAGGTAATTAGAGGGTGCAGATGTTTCAGGCGAAACATCTCAAATAACTTATCTGGATTTACCCATTGAACATCCACAACTTCTGTTTCCTGTAAACGCATTTCTTCAATCTTTATATCCTTATGAAATAGCCAAACATCGTAAAAATCCTGCACATTTTCCCGTCTGCTCTGATAAATCAATTTTTCACTTCCGGGAGTAAGCAGTATTCCTAATTCTTCTTTTACCTCTCGGATTGCTCCTTGTAAACTGGTTTCCCCGGAAAGTACAGAACCACCCGTACATTCCCAATAAAGAGGGTATTGCTTTTTCGGATGCCGCTGTGATAAAAGATACTGCCCCTGCTGGTTGACGATCCATACACTCACAGATAAATGATACAGCCCTTTGGGTATGATTTCTCCACGGCACACTGTTATTCCAGACTTTTCCCGTTTTGCATTATATAAATCCCATTTTTCCATTTTCATACCTCTTTGTGTGGGATCGGTGCTTGCCGAAAATCAAGTAAGTAAATATCCGCAATCCTTTCTATTTCTGTACGCTGATCTGCGGAATACTTATCATAAATCCCGCCTGCTAACATACGGGCTGCCTTTGCGCTTTTAATTGCTGGAAGCACATCATCAAACACAATACAGTGTTCAGGTGCAACCCCTAATTTTCTTGCGGCCAATTCAAAGACATCCGAATATTCTTTTCCCCGCTGAACCTCATCTGTTGAACATAGAGCGTCAAATAATTCTAAAATAGAATTGTTCTTTAAGCATGGAATATAGAGCTTTTCCGGCAACCCCGTAGCAACTGCAAGTTTTATTCCATGTTCTTTTAAGCGCAGAAGATAATCAAGGGCATGGGGCAGCAGACCGACATGGTTACTGTATTCCTCGACCGCCATATTATTCCATTCCTCAATAATTCCCTCTACCGTTTCTTGCAATCCCAAAAGATCAATGGTATATTGTGCGGCTTCCTCAAAACTCCTTGCACATATTTCAGTTACATAATTTTCCGGGACAGGAAGATTTCTCTTTTTCAAAAACTGAATATCTATATGCTCCCATACATCCATTGAATCCAGAATTGTTCCATCTAAATCAAAGATTGCCGCATTAAAATCCATGTTTCTTTTCCTTTCCGCAAAATAAATCTTTCAGTTCCGCAGCAGCAGCTTTTATATCGGACTGCGCTATGATGGCAGATACAACAGCCAGCCCGTCAATTCCCATGGGCTTGAAACGCCCTGTATTTCCTTTATTGATACCGCCAATAACAACGATCGGCAAAGAAACGGCTGTGCGGATTTTCTGTAATTCCTCCATTGATACAGAATCAGCGTCGGTTTTAGTTCCAGTAGGGAACATTGCGCCAACTCCCAAATAATCTGCACCATCCTGTTGTGCCTGTATTGCTTCTGCAATGGAAGATGCAGATACTCCCAACAGCATATTTTCCCCAATTACTTTGCGGACGGCAGCCGCAGGTAAATCATGCTGTCCAATATGTACCCCCGTAGCCTGCACAGCCATTGCAATATCTATCCGGTCGTTTATGATAAGGGGAATATGGTATTTATCCGTAACCTGTTTCACGGCAACAGCCTGATTGTAAAATTCTAATGAGGACAATTCTTTTTCTCGGAGTTGTATCATTGTGCAGCCTCCTAAAATTGCCTGTTCTACCGCTTCTGTCAGGCTATCGCAGCTCATTAGTTGACGATCAGTAACAAGATAAAGTGTATAATCAAAGTTCATTTTGCACCTGCCTATTCTTTAGATAAACCATGCTGATACAATTCGTAGAAATGGTGCGTCGGGCCACAGCCTTTTCCAATCGCAAGAGAGTGTTCGATTGCCATTGTGACATAAGCCTTTGCAGATTCGACTGCAAGCGGAACACTTTTTCCCTTTGCAAGCTGGGAAGCGATTGCAGAAGAAAAGGTACAGCCTGTCCCATGAGTATTTTTCGTATCAATGCGGGATGTTTCAAAATGGTAGAAATTTTCTCCATTAAATAGGACATCAACAGCATTTCCTATATGATGTCCACCCTTGACAACAATCGCCTTACAACCCATGGCATATATTTTTCTTGCGGCAGCCTCCATATCTGAAACTGTGGAAATCTGCATATCTGCTATTTTCTCTGCCTCTGGAATATTCGGAGTAAGTACATCGGCCAGTGGAATTACTGTGTCTATCAAGGTGGAAACCGCCGTAGGATTCATCAATGGGCAGCCATTTTTGGCATACATAACCGGGTCGATTACGACATTTTGGGGCTTATATTGTAATAGTTTCTTTGCCACCGCTTTCATACATTCTGGTGTAGAAAGCATACCGATTTTTACTGCGTCCACTTCAATATCTTCAAATACGGCGTCAATCTGTTTTTCAATCATATCAGGGGTAATATCTTGGATGTCGATAACGCGGCTGGTGTTCTCTGCAACAACAGAAACAATAACACTCATTCCAAATACGCCGTGAGCAGAAAAAGTTTTCAAATCAGCCTGAATACCTGCACCTCCGCTGCAATCTGATCCGGCAATGGACAATACTTTTTTCATTTTGCATTTTCCTCCATTCTTTCGTTCCGATAGGCCATCTTCCAAAAAGCAAGCTCTAACAAACTTGCTTTCTCAAAAATATCAGCCAGATACTTTTTATTTGCTTCTGATAACCCAGCACATTTATACTCTGCAAAAGCAGACCATTCTTTGCAACTTTCTGCATATTGTTCATCGGCATAATCTTTGATAAAGTCCCAATATCTTGATTCTCTGCTTGTAGGGACAGCCGCCAGTTTGCGGAATATATAGCTGTAACTTAACATACAGGGAAGAACCGCCATTAAAATTTCTTCATTCTTTCCATGTGACGCAATCTCAAACATGAAATCAATGTAATTTTGATTTTCAGGCAAAGGGGCGATCAGTTCAATATCATCATCTGTTATGCAAAATTGCTTTAGATAATCCAGCCGCACTTCCGATTCCGTATCATTTACAAAGTTCAGCATGGAGTAGTAAAGCTGAATTTCTCTTAATGTATCAGCATGAAAAATTGCCTTGCCGTATATACGGGCATAGTTTTTCAGATAGATACTATCCTGAATCATATATCTCTTGAACTTTTCAAGAGGTAGCTTTCCAGTTTGCACTTCCTGCACAAATGGGGTAGCTGCACATTCTTCCCAAATGGGAATGTTGTGGGTTAAGATGTCTTTCATAAATGCCATGTTTGATCCTCCTAAGATAAAAAAATAGAGCCTCTAAAACAATTAGAAGCTCTTTCAGACGCAATACGAGCGTAAGAAATTGCTTCCCTACGCCGGTATTAGCCGACAGGTCCAGAGGTCAGGTCTTACCTTTTTCAACTTGTTCAGTTCCCTCGCAAACACATATCATATCTTATTCAATTAAAAAAGGACATTCCCAAAACAGAGAATGTCCAAAAAATACGAATCTGTATTCTTTAGCTCCCTGCGTTGGTATTAGCCAACAGGTTCAAAGGGTCAGGTTTTAACCTTCTCAACTACAAGGTAGTCCCCCTGCTTGAGTATTATTATAGTTAAGAAGTCCCGGAAAGTCAAGGTCTATAGAATTCAAGTTAGCAAACCTTATTGACGGGATTTTTCTGTGCTGCGCTGCGGTTGTGGTGGGGAAGAAATCTCTAATAGGTATTCCACATTGGCCCGAACATTATGAAGTTCTTTCATATCATTTTTGGCCTGCTTATAGGCAGAATAGGCTTTCCGTTTTTGTTCCAGAAGATCGGTGTATTCCTCCCGGAGAGATTTGACAGAGGGGAGCTTTTTGATTCCCAGCTCGTCAAAATGATTCTTTGCCGCCTGGTGCAGCAGAATTTCAGCTTCATGTTCTGTTCGGAATTTTTTGCTGTACCCGGCTTTGCGATATTCTACATAGACAGCCCGCGAATTTCTGTTATTCTGTTTCCTGCTGCGAGCAATCGGGAACTGTCAGCAGCGAAGTATCGATAACAATATCCTCTGCTGGTTTCAAGAGCTCTGTCAAATCGTGCTGCCGTCCCACGTTGGTCACATCAATTTTATTCACGCATATTCCAATCCACGGAAACTGTCTGCTTAATTCATCCATCAAATCGTATATATCAGCAGTTGCCATGAAGCGTTTTGTCAAGTGCTTTTTAGAGTTATTGACGCAACATAGGCTCTTTTTTCCACGATAAAGCCCCACGCGGTCATACATGGGGCTGTGGGATTATGATTGAAGTGGCGAAGTGGCAAAGTGGCAAGGTATCTGGGTTTTGCCACTTGGATTTTGCCAGTTCACTTTTTTAGGGCGTGATACCATGCTGCGCCGATACACTTTGAGGTAATGCGCCCGTCAAGGTTTTTCTTTGCCGCCCGGACAGTACGGGCAGAAATCCCCGCGTCGGCTGCGACTTTCTCTATGCCCTCGCTGACAAGCTCTTTTCCGTCTGCCAGTAGGTCAAGTATCAGCTTTTCAGCCTGTTCGGTTTTGGTGGCGTTGTTGCCGCCCGCACCGGACAGCAGCTCGTCGGCGGTTATATCATATTCGCCTATCCACTCAAAGCCTGTTTCCGGGTCAAGGCAAAAGGCAACGGGCTTTCCCTCCGGCGCAAGGGAAGATTTGTCGTGAATGATAACACGCACATTCGGCTCACGCTTCACGCGCCCGATTAAAAGGACGCTCCTTGCTGCGGCTCTAAAGTCGATAGAACCTAAGCCCCTGTATGCGCTCTGTCCTCCGGCAGCTTTGTTAAGGTGTCCGATAAGGATAACGGCGCACCCGGTACGCTCCGCAACTTCGGCAAGGCGGCGAAAAATGGGGCGCACCTCGTTTGCCTTGTTCATGTCGGCTTTATCGCCCATATACGCCTGTATGGGGTCAAAGATACTGGTATCAGCAAAGGAGCGTTCAGTTCCTATCTTTCAGGACAGTACAATCCGAAAGCCGATAAAACGGAACTGATTGCCGACTCTTTAGATGTAGACTTACGTTGGCTTTACGGGGAAAATGTGCCTATGGAAAATACTCAAAAAGATTATACTGCCTTGCAATACGTCTTTTACAACAACTCCTGCTCCGAGTATCTTCTTGATGATTTAGATGATATGTATATCGCAATGAAAACACAGTATTCTGCCCTCATTCCACGTTTTTATGTTCTTGTCAACCGAAGCGGAAATGAAATACACATACTGCCATTATTTTTAAGGGAGGATAGTTCTGAATTTTATGATTGTCCGTCTGATTTTTTCCACGCAGACAGGCACAGCATTTTCACAAGAGATTTTGACAGTATCAACGTGAAACTTTCAACTGCTACGATTTACTATTATGGGATTTATACAAAAACTTATGAGCCGAAAGTTACCATGCTTTCCTACTCACAGGCTGATGATTGCTTTTATATCGACAACGGAATACAGGACGGTCACATAAAGGCATTTGAAAAGGAACTGATAAAAGAATCACTCTACTTAAAACACATTGCCCAGTAACAGCCAAGAGGACTTGCAAGGTTTCTGACCTTACAAGTCCTCTGCTGTATCATAGTGATGTTGGCTGTGTCCATTCCGTCAAGGACTGCCCTACGGCGTATCGGCTTCGCCTTGTTCCTTGACCTCACTACGTTTTCTTTTTTTCTTGACACAACAAAAGCACGCACGAATTTTCTTCAATCTTACAGGCTCTCATTCTTTCACATACTCTATCAATTCTTCTATTCCACAATCCAAGTAACTGCACAGTTTACAGATTAGTTGTGCGTCTAATCTCTGAAATTCATTTCTGCAATAACGATTAAAGTTAGACCTCGGTATATCCAATTCCTTACAAATGGTATTCTTACTAATTCCTTTTTCTTTCAGCAGTTCCTCTATGTGAAGTTCCAAATGTCCATACTTCATTGCCTCACCTCTACATAAAAGTATATTCAATAAATCTTTATGTAGTAATTCACTATATGGTGAGGTACTATATAGTTATCCCTATAACTATATAGAAACAGAGGTATGTCAAAATGAAAAAGAAATTATTATTTGCCACTATTATTCTAGTCTTGCTTGCAGGTGTTCTCTATTACATTAGCTTACCCGATTATCTTGTATTTAACAGTATGTCATTCAGCAATGGGGCTAATCGTGATACCGAATTGCAAGTTATCGTATATCAATACTGGAATACCGATGAAGTGGTAGCGGAAATCGAAGCAGAACATAATCAAATCAACGGAACTCCCACTATCCTTACAATCAATCTATACCACTCTAAATGGTCTTTTCACAATGGATATGAACCATTTTATACCACTACTATCAATTATAATTGAAAAGCAAAAGCAGACAGTCAATCAAAAAACTGTCTGCTACAAACTGGGATTTACGAAAATCTTTTTTGAATCTTATACAGCCATATACTACAAATAACAGCTATAAATAATATAAATATAACTGCAATAGAAATAGCATAATCTTTCGGTAATATAACTGCAATCACTCCAGAGAACAAAAGACAAATTCCTATCAATAAAACAGGCTTTCCTAATGCTTTTGCATATCCTTTTCTGTCGTTTGTGGTTTCAAATACTTTGCCATGAACAGAAGAATAATTTCCTTTTAATAGAGAAAAACTAACAAATATGAGAAGAGCAGAACAGAACCACATCATTATACTAAAGCCTATCATAATATATCCCTCCATCAATTCTAATTTGTTTTTTTTTCATAATATCATACTTTGTAATTATTTGCACCATTATAATTGCAAAATAACGCAGACAATATCTCTACTATCTGCGTCATTCCTTTCGTGTCTTCTTGAAATATTTACTCCATTTTCTTTCAATCTTTATTCCAAATTTACTCCATTTTAAAAATCCGTTACGATATTTTGTGGTATTCTACGATACCTTTTCTTTGAAGAAAAATGTCTGCAAACCTTGATTTTAAGCGAACTTTTCAATATTTCCAAGCACTTTATTCTGTTGTGAGAATTTCTTCTCAATTATTTCAAATATATTAAGATACTTCTCTCGTATTTTCTTTGTGTTAAATATTTCCTTTCCCTTTTCAACAGCATCCTGGGACACTTTCTTAACAAGATCTGATAGTGTTATGTATTCAATCATAATTTTTCCTTTCCGAACATGCTAATAAGACCATTTATCGCCTCAAACTGCTCTTTACTAATAGTTATGTTCTCTTCCTTCATTTCTCCAAACAATATATAATCCGCCGATACTCCAAGGATTTTACAAATTACAATCAACTTGTAAATATCAATCCCGGCACAACCTCTTTCAATCCTTGAGACTTGATTAGCTGTTATATTTAAATAGGTACTTAAATCTACTGCTGTAATTCCCTTCTCAATCCTTTTTTCTTGTATTCTCCATCCAATTTGTTTTCTTATATCATCTGTAATGTCTTCAACACTATTATAACTTATTTGCTGCAATTTCTCATCTATCCTTTCGCTTCCGTTGTGGCTAGAAACGTTTGAAGGTCTGGAAAAACTCCTCCAACATGAAATTTTTAGCAAATAAAAAAGGACACATGAAAAACAGTTCCAGTCCTCAAACTGGTTTCTAATTTTTCATGCGTCCTTAGGATGGCACCTTTGCGTATCATCAGCTTACGCTTATTGCAGGTGTCTCCCATATCATGATGACCACTAATTTAATTGTCTTGTCCTGTTGCGGTCAAATATCTGCCGCAACATCTGATGTCTGACTGTATGTATCAGATATAATACTTATCCTGTTCTACTCTATCCAGCAGCTCACCCTCCTTGAAATTCTTCAAGGTCATTACTCTGCCACAATGGTGACATTTCATCATAACTCTCGGCAGTACCGGATAATTTCTGTTACCTGTAACCATGTATGAAACTTTCATACTCTTTTTGCACTTCTTACAATAAAAATCTATAACTTTTAACTCTTTGTTCAATTCAGTTCGCTCCTTATTCATACAAAATCATCAATCTACAATTCTGTACTCGTAAAGGAAAGGGAAATCACCTTTGCAAGCCTTTTGCCGGGAGTTCCGATGAATGTCTGCACATTCCCCGGCTTTGCTGATCTAAAGCCAACTGATATGAATTGTGCTGTCAGCACACAATCACATCAGGCTCCGGCTCTTTCCATAAACCACATATTGTTATCTTCATAGAAAAGGAATATTTCCTTTCCATCTACCACACAGGTATAACGCTCTCCAACGCCGCCAGCCCTTGTACTGGCAGCTCTGCGCTTGTCTTTTACTCGTGTAATCTCATACTTTCTGCCATCTTCCCACGTTATCTCTTTGGGAATGAGCAGTCCGTCCTTTGAAAACTCTGCAAGTACATCAACATATACCTTATTGCTCAATGTAATCACCTTCCTTACAAGATTGCTATTGCTCTGGAAGCATCCATCTTCCTTGCTATATAGCCTTTTTCTTCTAATATTTTCAGATGTGCATAAACACTTGAAGTCGATGCCACCCCTACCATCTTGCATATCTCCCTGATAGTAGGAGCATAACCATTCACACGCTGATATTGCATAATGCTTTCATACACATTCTGCTGCTTCTCCGTCAATGGTGCTCTGTCTACCAGATCAATTCTTGCTGCTTCGCTCATGTTCCGCCTCCCTCTTCTTTACTCTATTGGTACTTCTCGTTGCTAACCTGAAAAGTATCCATGTGGATGTACTGTGTGTTCTTCTTTTGCATTGACTGCCGACAGAATCCTGTCCCGGTACATGAGTCCCCTCTGGATACTGTAAAATCCAAATCTTCTGCGTATCTCATCCACCGCTGAATCCATCTTCATCTGCTTTTCACGCTTCTCCACACTTGAGAACAAATCAATCTGTTCCCAATAATTATCTGTTACTAAGTCTGCACCTCGGACACCAACACTGCGGATTGGTTTGCTCCAGTTATAGTTTTCCTTAAATATCTGATAAGCATATGCAGCTATCTCTCCGGTGATATTAGTTGCATGGTCAATCTTTTTCTGACGGGTAAAAGAGAATAACTCATTATCCCTGACACTTATCTCAACCACTCTGCACCTGAATCCATTCTCACGTAGTCTTGCTGCAACACTCTCAGCCAGAATATAAAGAACAATCTTTACATCCTCATCGCATACTAAATCCTTTGGTGTCGTTGTGCTGTTTCCCACCGATTTGATTGGAGCGTGGGTATTCTCCAGCTTGACAGGTGAATCATCATAGCCATTAGCAAACGACCATAAGATACTGCCCATCTTTCCAAGGTGACTGTTAAGCACATCTTCATCTGCTCTTGCAAGATCACCTATAGTTTTGATACCAAATAATGCAAGCTTTCTGTTCGTACTTTTGCCAACGTATAGAAGATCTGCCACCGGAAGTGACCATGCCTTCTGCTTAAACTCACTCTTATACATAGTTGTAATTGCATCAGGCTTCTTATAATCAGAACCAAGCTTTGCAAATATCTTATTGAAAGAAACACCAACACTTACTGTGATGCCAAGCTCTGACTTCATTCTCCTGCTGATTTCCTGTGCAATGAGCAATCCATCTCCTTTAAGGGAACTGCTCCCTGTCACATCAAGCCAGCACTCATCAATTCCATATGGCTCCTGTCTGTCCGTATATTCTGCATATATCTCATGTGCCATTCTTGAGAACCGAAGATATAAGTCCATTCTTGGTGAAACAAATGTTATGTCAGGGCAGACCTGCTTTGCCTGCCAGAGTGCCATTCCTGTTTTCACACCGTACTTCTTAGCAATATAGTCGGCTGTTAAGACAATCCCATGTCTTGCCTCCGGGTCACCGCCTACTGCCAGTGGCTTTCCTGCAAGCTCCGGATGATGCAGATGCTCAATCGAGGCATAACAACAGTTGATATCTGAATGAAGTATTACCCTGTCTCCCATCTTCATCACCTCCTGCATTTAATCTGTCACTACCATAACCTTTAGTCCAAGTATATGAGTAATGTTTCTTACAGGGCATAGTATAACCCCAAGAATAATCGACTGTCAACAGACATATGTGTCCTTTTTCTCATTATATTGGATTTTTAACTTGAATAATTGGCACTATTGCTATATACTATGGAGTGAAAAGAGACATTTGAAATCAACAAAATGAAAGAAAAGAGGCATATGTATGTACTCAATCGGAGAAATCATTTCAACATATAGAAAAATGAAAGGCTTGCTCCAGCAGGATCTCGCTGATGAACTGGCAAAGGAAGGCATTACCATTTCCTATAAAGCCATATCCAACTGGGAGAGAAATCTTGCTGAACCAAGCGTTACCATATTTTACAAAGTGTGTAGAATCCTTGGTATTACTAACATGTATGAGGCATATTTTGGAGTAAATCCTGCCGATCCTTTCTCATCACTAACTGATGAAGGCAGGGAAAAAGCTATGGATTATATCAATCTGCTCCACGCATCCGGAATGTATGAAAAGCAGACTGCTAAGATAATTCCATTCCGTAGCATTGATATTTTTGAAAATGCTGTATCAGCCGGAACCGGTAACTTCCTTGTAGATGGACCGAAAGAGACTGTACGCATAGATGAATCTATCCTGCCGGAAGATACTACTTTCGGTGTCCGTATTAGTGGTGACAGTATGGAACCAGAATTCCACGATGGTCAGATTGCATGGATATTACAGCAGGAATCTGTTGCTAATGGAGAAATCGGCATCTTCGCTCTAAACGGAGAAGCCTATATTAAGAAATTACAAAACGATAAAGACGGAATTTTCCTTATCTCACTCAATGAAAAGTATGCACCTATCAGGGTTAGTGAAAATGACCGCTTAGACATATTTGGAAAAGTTCTTGGAAAATCTGATGCTTGTGCTATTACAGGACATTGCCGATAAAATTGCAAGTCCTTTTTATCGGACACATTATTTTGCATAATTGACAATAAGAAAATATCTATAGAACTGAAAGAAGGGATTTTTATGGCGGTTACCAATAATATCAGAGAAATCCGTGAACAGCGAGGCATTTACCAGGATGACCTTACCGCTGCTATTGGATACAGCACCAAAACTGTCGGCAGGATAGAGCGTGGGGACAGCACCCCATCTGCCGAATTTATGCTGCGGATATCAAAGTACTTTAATATGCTGGTGGAAGATGTATTCCATGTGGAAGATTGAGTCGGAGCAGCAATCCGGTTCACCTTCTATTTTGGACAGCTTTTCATGTCCTTATCAACAACTATAGTTTTTTGATAAATGCTTGACTGTAAACCTTGTTTATAGCTTATTATTAAGTAAAATAGAGTTGCTCGAAAGGAGGGCATAATATGACTATAAAAGACGTAGAAGAGCGAACAGGTTTATCCCGTTCTAATATCCGTTTTTATGAAAAGGAAAAACTTATTGAGCCTTCGAGAAATGAAAGTAATGGTTATAGAGATTATTCTGAAAATGATGTGGAAAATATAAAGAAGATTGCATATCTACGTACATTGGGAATTTCTGTTGAAGATATACGAAATATTATATCCGAAAAAGTAACATTGCAGGAAATGCTTGAGAAGCAAAAGGAAGTATTAAAAAATCAGATTACTGATTTGAATAAGGCAAAACTCATGTGCGAAAAAATGCTGGATGAAGAAAGTATTAGTTATGAAAAATTACAGATAGAACAGTATGTAACAGATTTTCATGACTATTGGAAAGATAATCGAACTGTTTTCAAACTGGATTCAGTCAGCTTTTTGTATATATGGGGAAGTATGCTTACCTGGACTATGATTACCGCACTATGCTTGATTATTGGGGCTTTGTCTTATTCTAAGTTGCCGACAGAAATTCCAGTACAATGGAGTAAAGGAGTGGCAACATCCCTAGTTAATAAAAACTGGATTTTTATTTGTCCTGTTATATGTATCATAATCCGTTATTTATTAAAACCTTTTATCTATGCGAAATTGCAGATGAACAATTATTATGGAGAAATTATAACAGAGTATTTGACAAATTATATGTGTTTTATTGTGTTGTTAGTGGAAATCTTCTCCATACTTTTTACTTTCGGAGTGGTAAAAAGTGTTGTTGTACTGTTATTTGTGGACACGGCAATTTTTATTGGATTGTTAGTAGTTGGTTTGGTAAAAATGGATTTGAGAGGGAAAGAAGTTTTATGATTCAAATTTTATATTTCAGAAATAATAATAAGATACTATTTTTCCCACGCCTACTATGAAAACGGCGGCTATGAGATAGAAATTGCATATACTGGCGAATAAAAGAACCGCTGTTGCATGGTTTATTGGCTTCCATGTAGCGATTGAGCTGGGCACATGATACCCAGCTCTTTTACTATCTACTTTCAACATAAATTTAAAAATCACATATAATTATCCATTAAGTTATATGTAATAACTGTGTAAATCCTAATACAATTTTGCACCTGCTGGGATTGCGTCATCTAACATTACCAGATTCAGTTTTTCTTCTCCATTTACATTGTGAATTGCAGAAAGAAGCATACCACATGAATCTATTCCCATCATAGAACGTGGTGGAAGATTTACGATTGCAAGTAAAGTTTTACCTACAAGTTCCTCCGGCTCGTAAAATGCATGTACTCCTGAAAGAATAGTCCTTTCATTCTCTGTACCATCATCAAGTGTAAATCTAAGAAGTTTCTTACTCTTAGGTACTGCCTCACAATTTTTTACCTTTACAACACGGAAGTCTGACTTTGAGAATGTATCAAAATCAACCTGCTCCTCAAATAAAGGCTCTATTTCAATACCTGTATTATTTTCAACAACTGCAGCCACTTCTTCTGTTACTACTTCATTGTTATCCATTTGATTGTAACTCCTTTGCATTAATTTCTCATAATAATATGTAATGTCGGTTGAAACTGCATTACTACAAGCTAGTATACCATAAATATATTGTTTTTAGGAAGAAATATCCTATTTCATCCATAAACAGTCTTCATTTTTTTTAATCGAACAAAAAGTCTCTTGTCCTTCGGGCACATCTTTTCAAGTTCCTCAATACTGTATCTTCTCAAATCATCTTTGCTTTTTATTCCCATTCTAAACGCATCCATACATAGGAAATCATCAAATCTGACTCCATGCTCCCGATCATTCAGTTCTTCTACACTGCGCAGCTTTATGCCTTACTCTTCACAAATCTGATATAATTCCTGCAGTGTTGCCTGCCCCATATTACGAAACTTTATAAAATATTCCTTTGGATATTCTCTCACTCCTTCCAATGACTCAAATCCGTTCCTTCTTAGAACATTTCGTAACCTGCTCGACATTTCAATATCATCATAATCTGTTTTTTCAGCGTACATAAAAACTCCCTTTTGTCATTTTATTTGTTGTATATCTTATCAACCTCAGATTCATACACCGATTCAGTATGAGTATCAAATAGCACCCACTCCACCAGATCAAACCAATCCGGATTATCCTGCAAGAACCTATTTACTGTGTGTACTGCAATCTTTGCTGCCAACTCAACCGGAAAACTATATACTCCCGTTGATATAGAAGGAAATGCAATAGACCTGATTCCATACTGGCTTTTGTTTTTCCGTTTTCAATTTCATTTAAGTTCTGCCTGCTAATTTGCAATTCCTGTGCCAGTCGTGATTGAGAATAATCACAGGCATTTCTCTTTTGCTTTAATGTTTCAATAAATTCTATATCATTCATGCTTCATTCCTCCAATCAAAAAGGCATATACTCATAGGAGCATACACCTTGTATCTTATATTTATTTTCTATTGATATGCTGTTTTAGACCTGTCGTGCAGTTTACGGCGTCCGGCGGTCACCATTCTGTTTTAGAACGGCCGTTTTCCGAAGCCAACGGCCGCCCATTTTTAGTTAGAAGATTACCGCCTATCGTGTGTTGATCTTAATCGTGTAGTGTTTTGTGGCTCTCTTCATGATGGAATTGGCAGATACCTCGTCGTTGAGAATCATCGCTTTCCAGTTATCCGGATCACGCTGTGAGCATACGATGGTGCTTTTTCTCTGCTCGTTCCGCTTCTCGAGAAGCTCAAAGAGGATTTTAATCTCTCTTTCGTCAGTGATTGTGTGGAGCAGGAAATCATCCAGGATGATCAGTTCCCATTTGAGATACTTCTTCATCTTGCGGGCATATTTATCGTAATCCTGCTCTTTAAGCACTACCATGCTTTCCAGAAGTTCCTCACTGTGGAAATAACCGACATTATATCTGTTGCAAGCCTTGATGCCGATTGCTTTGGCCAGATAGGACTTTCCTGCATCAGATTCACCAAGAATGCAGAGGTTGTAACCTCTTTCAATGAAATCAAGAGAAGAAAGCACCTCTGTTATGCCTGAAGGGAGATATTCCCGTTTATCAGAGTCTACGCAGTCTGACAATTCTTCAGGTGAACCCTTCAGATGCGCAGCTGTTAAGCGATTCTTTAATGTCGTGCTGACCTTTTCCTGAAACTGTGGTCCGATCAGTTCCGCAATAAGCGTAAGTCGATCCATTTCCAGGAATCCGGGTTTGTGATACAGATCATCCAATGTAGCTGCCATAGTAGAGAGCTTAAGTTCGTTCAATTCATCAACGAGTTCATTTATCAGTGCAGTTCCTGTAAGCATCATTCATCGACCTCCTCTCGCATCTGATCAGCAAGAGCTTTGCTGCGTGATAAAAGAGTGTCGATACTGGAAGCTTCCGGTGGCATTACATACCCTCCTCGTACCGGTTCTTTCTTTGCCGGTGTGGAATGACGGTATCCTGCCTCTCCGAGATCATCTGCTACAACAGATATCGTATTTTTAATAAAGGTATATTTCTGCTTATTCAGAGCAATCGCTTGCTTACAGCACTCCTCCAGAGCCTTATTGCTATACTTCTTTGTAAAGTTCAGAATACCTAAGCACATACGATAGGTCTGTACTTCGTATGGTCTGGATTTAAGGATCGCCCGGATAACAGTTTCTGTATTCCTGCCAATGAGCTGCGCTTTCTGGATAAAGTAAGGACCATTCCACTGAGTAAATCCTTTATAGTTATCTGGCAAGTGTTCAGGATTGGTTGCCCACTGTCCTTTGCGGGTAGCTCTGGGCCATTCACAAAGAAACTCTCCGGCAAGAGAATAAATACGAACAACAGTTGAAGATGCCTTAATAGATACTTTCTTATGCAAAAACGCTTTATCTACGCTATAATAGGCATTGTCAAAGCGTACGTGGAAGTCACTTGACACCTTTGCCGTTTTTCTCTCCATGTACTCGTAATGCATGGAGGGGAGCGGCATCAATTCAAGTTTCTCTTCTTCCCAATAGTAGTATCTATTGTGTTCTTTCTTCTTGAAGGGCTCTTTATTCAGAGCCTCCAGTTCCTTCCGGAGATCCTTATTAAACTGTTCCAGTGAGAAATACTGGCGTTCTTCAAGTTTGTGGAAGAAGCCCTTCTCGAGAATGCCTATTGCGTTTTCTACAGAACTTTTGAATTTCGGCTTACGAACCTTCGCTGGAAGAATAACGGTGCCATAGTGGTCAGCCCAGTCAGCATAATCCTTGTTTAGTTCAGGTTCAATCCAGTCTTGATTAACGATAACAGCCTGTTTACAGTTATCACAGACTACTAATGCAGGAACTCCCCCAAAGTAATCCAATGCATGATTGTTGACATCAATCCACTGTAGCTCCTTCGTTGAGAGCATTCCTTCTGCATAGATATACTGTGAATAAGGCAGAATAGCTACAAAAACGACAATGGTCATAATCTCACCGGTAAGAGGATCTGTCATGGAGAACGTCTGTCCAGCAAAGTCAACTTCCATCTTTTGCGCGACAACAGCATCAAAGTGGGCGGTCTCATAATTCTCTTCACACCACTTGTTGTAGAGCTCACAATACTGACTGTATTGATAAAAACGAGCCCCTTCTTCTTCACACTTTTTCTTATAGCGGTTCCAAAGAAACATGAGTGTCATGTTTTTGCGAGTAGCCATAAGCTTGGCAGCCTCTTCATAATCAGGTAACTCGATGTTCTCATTTCGGGCTCCTGATCCAGGTACAGATCCATACACCTTCAGGGCAATACCATAGTTAGTGATACCTGCTGGTAATGGATAGCTCAAATCTTCACATCTCTTGAATGCTCTCAAGAAGTCGTTAACACCAGACTTGCTGAAACCAGTCTGACGGGCTATTTCGCTACCGGACATTGATAGCGCGTAGTGTTTGATAATGATGTCCTTGTAATCCAACTGCATACATTATCCTCCTAAAAATGATGTATTCACCATCCCTGAGATGGCTACTATCATTATAAGGATTAGATTGCACAGACTGGTAGCAATTCGGCTGTTCAGAAACGGAATGCGACCGTTTTGCTCCGCAAATCCGGCCGTTTAGCTTCGCAATATGCACTGTCGGATAAAAAGAATATGGTGTGAAGTGAAATAAGTTCTTATAACCTTATAAATCGTTGCATATCAGCAGTTTTGTATTTATTTTTTCTCTTGTCTTTTGTAATAGTACCCCCCTGTTAGATAACGGGGGCTTTATGGCTCGCTGACGCTCGCCCCACCGTCAGAGTGAACCAGCCGTTTGCCAGCAAAACTGGCATGGCTTGATGTCTTACGACCGCCACCACATCAGGATCACTCCGGCGGTGTTGCTGTCTTGCCTACCATTTCCTCATTTTCCGTGTACTTATATCCAACACCTCTGACAGTGACGATATAGCGTGGTCTGTCCGGCTCCGGCTCAATCTTCTTTCTTAATTTCCGTATGAATGAAGTCAGATTATTAGGGTCTGCCGGATAGTCATATCCCCATACATTTTCATAAATCTGTTCTTTGGTAAAAACCTGCTCCTTATGAGAAATGAGAAAATAAAGTATATCAAACTCTTTTGCTGTAAGCTGTATGATATTGCCTGTTTTGTGTGATACAGTACGAGTAAAAGGATTGATTATAAAATCTGTCCTGTCTTGTTGTATATAAGCAGGAGTGGTACATATCTTTTTCGATAGCCATTCAACTGTTTGCTGGAAATAATGTTCTTCATTATCCCAAAATTCTGCTACTAATATCTTCCCATAGTATCACCTGCGCTTTTAAAGATTATTTTTCAAATATCAAATCAATTCTTCTAAAACCGCCATGTGCATCTATTAAAGTAGGAATAAAACCAACATAGGAATATCCCTCTTTAGCATATTTGTTGATTATTTCTTTTGGTTCAGAAGCAGAATGGAATAGCACACCTTTTGCCTCAAATTTCACTTCTACATACTTATATTCTTTCATAATCATCAATACCGCCTTTCAATTATCTAAATGTTTTTCTAATTTCTTCTAATTCTTCTTCGTTTTCAACCCAATTTTCTGCATATCCACATGAACAACAAACATAACGTATTACAGGGATTTTCCCAAATAGCGTATAAGTGCTTGTGTAAATATTATTTCCGCTGGCATGGCGGTTAGGGTTATCTGGAATACGAACAATATCGGTTGAGCCACATTTAGGACATGATTTAGTATTTTTCATTTATATTCTCCTCACAACAGCAATTATTTTTTGTTACGTTTGATAAAAAACCAATATGCAAATACAATCAAGGCAAGAACACATAAAATACTATCCATGAAATCACCCACTTTATATACCTTTCTTTTTATCCTCTTTTTTCTTTTTGCGTTCCTTATATATCTTATTCCTTAAAGGAATACCACCGCACAGCAGTAGTACAACAGCCAATATTGTAAAGTCCATATGATTGCTCCTTTTTAAAATTCTTTTTTGTTCATAATTGACAAACTGATTTTCATTGAAACCAATAACATCAACAAAGCGATAATAATTGCAATAGCGATAAGAACTCCCATGCTTACAGTTGGCATATTATCTAACAGACTAACTAAATCAATATTGAAAATGGCTTCTGCTCCTTTCACGATAACGAGAGTGATTACTGCCAGACCGCCAAATGCACCAATCATAGCAATTCTTCCTTTATCTCCACCGAATTTTAGCTGAAAAGGAAGCATGATTGCTTGAACGACAATCATAATAGGTAAAATCATCAATGAACTCTGTACTAAGTCTGTAATAGGTAATGTATCTTTCAATACAGTTGTAATTATTCCTAAAACAGTTGCCAAAACCCAAGCCATACACCCCAATAATAGACCAAGAAAGTATTTTTCACTCACATAATGATTACGTGTAATAGGTAATGTAAACAGAAACGCATTTCCATTATCAAAATCATCATAACTGATTGTGCTTACTGTAAAAAGTGATACAATGAAACTCAGAAAACCTAATGGGAATATCACATCATCAGTAAATATCATCATTCCGATTACAATCGCCAAAATGAGCAACAGAAAATTTTTCTGTAACATCATCAATTTCAAATCTTTTACGAATAAGCCTTTCATTGTTCTGTCCCCCTTATCATCATGGTAATGACTTCATCTATTGTACCTTTTTCAATGGCAATTTTAGGATAATTCTCCATATAATACTGTTTCTGATTTGTCAGACAGCTATATCCATATGTTTCTTTTTTGGAACGCAATATAAACTGTTTATCCAGCTTGCTGTATTGTTCTGCGTCTACTTTTAATAAAGCATAGTCACTAAGAAGAACGTCTGTATCTTCATGCAGAATAATTTTTCCGTCATGTATCATATAAAGGTCATCACATAGCGACTCCAAATCACTGGATATATGAGAGCTGATTAAAATGGAGCGTTCTTCATCTTTTTCCAGAAATTCTCTTAACATTTCAAGCAATTCGTCTCTTGCGATTACATCTAAACCTGCTGTCGGTTCGTCCAGTATCAGCAGTTTTGCATTGTGTGAAATTGCAACCAGCACTTTTAATTTTGCTTTCATTCCTGTTGAAAATTCTTTTATCTGTTTATTCATAGGTAGTTGAAATTTCTGTACCTGTTCTATAAATAGTGATTTGTCGAATTTTGAGTACATATTCTGCAATATAGGGATAATATCTTTTATCTTCAGATACCCACTAAAACCAGAATCCGACAATACTACACCCAATTCCTCTTTATCTTTTGCTGTGAAGTCTTTTCTGTCCTTTCCAAGTATGGTAATATTTCCGCCGTCAGTTGAAATCAAACCTAATATCGCCTTAAATGTTGTGCTTTTTCCAGCACCATTTTGTCCAATCAAGCCTGTTACACATCCAGACATAAGCTCTAATGAACAATCAAGAGAAAAATTATCATAATGCTTTTTCAAGTGTTCAATTTTTAACATACATCAACCCTCCAATATCAACTCAAATAAACTTTTTATATCTTCATCACTAATACCACATCGTCTGCCTTTTTGGATAGCCTGCTCCAAATCCGCTTCCAATTCTTTTTTCTGTTCTTCCAAAAGCAGTTCTGTATTTGTAGCCGCTACATAAGTGCCTTTTCCATGTACTGTAACCGTAAAACCCTCACTTTCCAAATTGTCGTAAGCTTTTTTTACAGTTAAAGCACTTATTTTTAGTTCCTTAGAAAGTGTACGGACAGATGGAAGATTGTCGTTTTCCTTTAGTTCCCCGTTGCGTATGAGCATTTTAATCTGGTCAACAATCTGTTCATATATGGGAACCATTAGGGAAGTATTGATTATAATTTTCATTCTTTATATCCTTCCTTCTTTTCTTGATAACAGTATATAACAGTTACAAACTGTTGTCAAGTGTTATATAGTGTTTATTTTAAATTTTCTTTTGAAATTAAAAACATGCAAATCAATATAGAAATGCATGTTAAAAAATATAGTATTCTATTGTAATTCCTTTAACGCAAGCAGGTGTTTCATGGATTGTTTCTAATATCCTTTTGTTGGGGAAACTCCCGATTCCCACTTTGAAACAGACTGCCTCGAAACATCTATTATCTCCGCAACGTCTTCAAGTGTGCGCCTACTTCTTATTCTCAAGGTTTTGAGATTTTCACCGAGATTTATATCCATTTAATACCTCCTTAAAATCTGTGCCGTGCACATTGTCTTACAACAAGATTATTGTAGCACATATTCTCTCGGTATCAACCAAACGGATTTAACAATTCTGGTTAATTTCGGTTGCCTATTGAAAAGCCGTATATTTTATGTTACGATATATACGGTATTTCGAATTTCGATTCTCAACACACATAAATTAAAATCAGTATTCAGTAAATAAGCAGCTGCCTCAGAGCAGCTTTTCAAAGACATGCGAGTTAGCCGTGACTAACCATATAACACATACATATCCGTTAGACAAATCTGACGGGAAAAGGAATGATAGCGATGCGAGAACACAAGAATTTCTGGGACAAAAATGCCGGACGTTACGACCGCTTTATGCGAAAGGATCGGGCAGCATACGAAGAGATGTATAAGCTGATCCGACCGGTCGTGAAAGCCAAGACGGTGCTGGAGCTTGCTACCGGCACGGGATTGATTGCAAAAAACATCGTAAACGCGGCGGCACACATCGAGGCGACGGACGCCTCTGCGGAGATGATCGCCGAGGCAAAGCGGGATAAACGCTCTGCAAAGCTGCACTTCTCCGTGCAGGATATGTTCCGCCTGCCATATGCGGACAAGTCTTTCAATGTGGTGATCGTGTCCAACGCGCTGCATATCGTACCACAGCCGGAGAAAGCCCTGCAAGAAATCAAGCGGGTTCTGAAGGATGACGGCGTGTTGATTGCGCCGACCTTTACCCACGCAGAGAACTCGTTTACCGGCAAGGTCAGAGCATTTTTCATGAAGCGTGTGGGCTTTCCCCTCCACAGCAAGTGGACGAGCGAGGAATACCTGCGCTTCCTACGGCAAAACGGCTGGACAGTGCGGAAAAGCGTTGTTCTGAAAGCGTCATTTCCGTTAACTTATACCGAATGTGTGAAATCGGAGGTGTGATAAGATGTCATTTTTTGAGAACACCAGAAAGCCTGTGGGGCTTGGCGGGAAAATCATGGTCGCCATGATGAACCTGGGGCACAGTCCTGTGGCACGGTGGGGGCTTCAATTTCTGAATGCTGCGCCGGACGCCAAGGTGCTGGACTGCGGCTGCGGCGGAGGAGCGAACATCAAGAGACTTCTGAAAAAATGCCCGGAGGGTATTGTCGAGGGCATTGACTATTCCCCCGTCAGTGTGGAGAAATCCAAAAAGGTCAACGAGGCCGCCATAGCGGAGGGCCGCTGCACCGTTCTACAAGGCAGCGTAGCGGATATGATCTTCGCAGATGACCGGTTTGATGCGGTCACGGCCTTTGAGACCGTCTATTTTTGGCCCGATCTGCCGCAGTGTTTCCGTGAGGTTTATCGGGTGCTGAAGCCCGGCGGGACATTACTCATCTGCAACGAAGCAAACGGCGATACGGACAAGGACAAGAAGTGGACGGAGATCATCGGCGGCATGACCATCTACAAGGATGCCGAGCTGAAGACGTATCTGGAGCAGGCAGGCTTTCACGATGTGCAGATACACAAAAAGAAAAGCTGGCTCTGCATTACGGCATGGAAATGAGGAGGCTAAATCATGAGTATCTTTGCATCTATCTTACGCAGCGTATACAAGCTCTCCGGCGCGAAAAATGCGTTCGCCTTGCCGGAGGATGCACTGCGAAAGGAAATTGAAAAGCAGAACCGGCATCGTGGCGTTTTTACGCCCACCGACCGCAAGGCATATTATGAAACGATCGCGGTAAACGGCTTTCCCTGCCTGATCGTGCGAGAGCATCAAAAGCCGTCCGAGCGCGCGATTCTCTATTTCTTCGGCGGCGGCATGGTGATCGGCCCCGATAAGGGCGACCTGCCTGTGATGCGCAAGCTCTGCCGCGAGACCGGCTGTGATGTGTGGTTTCCGTTTTACCCGCTCTGCATGGAGCATTGTATTACTGAAACATACGCGATGGTGTACGAATGTTACCGCAGAATGGTCGGCTTGTATGGCGGCGGAAATGTCAGCACCTGTGGTTTTTCCTCCGGCGGTGCTCTGGCTTTGGGGATTGCGGCGCACAACAACGCGCAGCCCGAGCCGCTGCCGCAACCGAGACACATTGTCGCCGTATCACCCGGCGAAGTGCCGTGGAACGATGTGGAAAAATCGCGGATGAAGGCGCTCAATGAAAGAGATGTTTCCATCGACTATGCCTTTATGGTGACGGTGGAAAAATTCATGCGGCACGGCTGCGAGAATGTGCCCGACTATATGCTCTCCGGCTCTCGGGGAGATTTTACCGGCGTAGGCGATATTCACTTCTTCTATTCTGCCGACGAGGTGCTCTACGGTGCTTTGCCCGATTTTGAAAACGCTTGCAAACGGGCAAATGTCCCCTATACGGTGTTCGCCCGCCCGAAGATGGTGCATTGCTACTGTATGCTGCCGATCTTCAAGGAGGCAAAGGAGGACTTTGCGAAAATCGTGGACATTTTGAAAAAATGAGATCGGAAACGGTCGTGTGATGATTGAAACACGGAGGGAATCAGATGAAGGACAAGAAGCTCCTATTCGACCGCAAAAGCCATGTGCTGTATTCAAAGCCCTGCAAGAAAGAGATACAGGCAAAAATCGCCCTGCACTATCCGGAAGCAGAGCGGAAGACAGTATGGGAAAAGGTGCAGCGGCAGTATGTGGACTTCCTCTCCGACTGGCGTACAGATTTGGGCGGCAAACGGAACTTCCACAACGGCGTAGGCGGCACCTACGACTGCATCGCCATCATGAGCTATTATGTGGTCTGCAAAGCAGTTACTTCGTTCCGTGAAATCGAAGAGATGGAGGAAAATCTGATTCTTCCGACTTTCCGCAAGCTGAAATTTGTGGACTGCAACAAGCCGTTCTGGAGGAAGCTGATGTACAAGGCGTTTGTTCGTGCGAAAAGCGGCTGCGACAAATGGCACGATTACGAGATGTCGGTTGCGCCTTATGAAACCGACAAGCCTATTTATTATGAATTTACATCGTGCCCGGCAGCGGAGTTTGCTATAAGGCACGGTCTTACGGATATTATGCCCGCCCTGTGTAATGTGGACTTTGCGTCCATGGAGCTGCTGCACGCAAAGCTTATACGGGCGACTACCTGCGTGAACGGCTGCCGGTGCGACTACGCCATCTGCGGCGATAAGGATCCGTACGTAAAGTCGCATCCCGAATATCGGGATGAGGCGGGCTTCAGGAGAAACAAATAAAAACGCAATGCAAAGGCGGTGAGACAAATGGAAACTTTTCTTGGAATCATAATCCCTTTCTTGGGTACAACGCTGGGCGCGGCCTGTGTGTTCTTTATGAAAAAATCCCTTGGCGATCTGGTGCAGCGCGCCCTTGCGGGCTTTGCCGCCGGCGTGATGGTGGCAGCGTCCATCTGGAGCTTGCTGATCCCCGCCATTGAGCAGTCGGAGGGCATGGGCAAGCTGTCCTTCCTCCCCGCCTTTATCGGATTTTGGGTCGGCGTGCTGTTTTTGCTCCTGCTTGACCGTTTGATTCCCCATCTTCATGTGGGAAGTGAACAGGCCGAGGGCCCGAAAAGCAAGCTCGGGCGCACCACCATGATGGTGATGGCTGTTACCTTACATAATATCCCGGAGGGAATGGCAGTCGGCGTGGTGTATGCAGGCTTTCTTTCGGGAAATACGAAGATTACTGCGGCAAGCGCACTGGCGCTGTCCCTCGGCATTGCCATTCAGAATTTTCCCGAGGGTGCTATAATCTCCATGCCGCTCCGGGCGGAGGGGGAACGCAAGGGCCGAGCGTTTCTCGGCGGCGTGCTTTCCGGCGTTGTCGAGCCTGTCGGCGCGGTGCTGACGCTTCTCGCGGCGCAGCTTGTGATCCCGGCACTGCCGTATCTGCTGAGCTTTGCCGCAGGTGCAATGCTCTATGTGGTGGTAGAGGAACTGATACCGGAAATGTCGCAGGGGCAGCACTCGAATCTCGGCACGGTGTTCTTTGCGGTAGGATTCAGCGTCATGATGGTGCTGGATGTGGCGTTGGGATAAGGAAGTAAATGATGATTTTACAGGTGATTTTGGAGGGCATAGGACTTGGCGTTCTGCTCATTCTAGTTTGCGCCATCGGTATCCGCAATGGCGCAGTGGGCATGGTGCATCTTTACAGCCCTGAAGTTCAGGACAGGTGTGTAACGCTGGGACTTACAACACACGAAAAAATAAAGCGGAACGCTTTGGTTTTCAAAGCGTTATGCGTTCCCGGATACATCGCCTATGTGCTGGTGTGCGTCTATGCGCTCAACGGTGCGCGGGGCTTTCTTGCAGGCTTCTGGCAAATGCTCGTTATTTTATCGGTGATGAACCTGATGGACCGTTTCCTTGTTGATGATTTTTGGGTCGGTCACACAAAGGCGTGGACAATTCCGGAAACAGAGGACTTAAAACCATACATCACCGCAAAAGACAAAGCAAAAAAGTGGCTGTTCGGCACGGTGGGAATGGCGGTCATTTCGGCAACACTGGCGGCGATTATGATGCTTTTTATGAAAATATGAGGTGATAGAAATGCTGTTTCAAACTTATGGTAACAGGAGGAATCCTGCCGTGCTGTTCTTTCATGCAATGGGTGTGACAGGAGCAAGCAGCGAACCGGTTGTGAAATATTTGCAGGATCGGTATTTCTGCATCTTGCCCACCTCCACCGTTTACTGCGAGGGGCAGAAATATGTCAGCAAGGCGGACGAAATACGGCAGGTGGAGGACTTCCTGCATCGACAGGGCGTGGAGCGGCCGGCGATGGTGGTCGCTTCTTCCATCGGCGCAGACCTTGCCATGGCGTTTCTGACGCAGACGAAGCTACCCGTGGATCACGCTTTCTTTGACGGCGGGCAGTTTGCGCAAATCGGAAAGGGTACGCGCCGCATTATGACACCGTTTCTGTATTTTGCCATCAAGAGCCTATATTGGTCGAAGGGCGGTACGCTGAAAAAGATACTGTGGTGTGACGACGACTCCATAAAGCCGTATTTTATAGACGCAGGGAAAAATCTGACCTATACAAATTTGCGGCGGCAGATTTCGGACAGTCTGGAGGATAAACCCTTTCCGCCGCTTTCAAAAGAATTGCAAAAACATACCTATTTCGAGTTTGGCAGTATAGAAGATCATTTCAAATACCGTCAGGCGGTGATGAACGCCTATCCCTACGGCAATTATCCCGTGTTTGAGGGATACGAGCATATGCAGTATCAGATACGCGATCCAAAGGGGTTCGCCGAAATGCTGGCACACATCGCCGAGCGTGACTGTATGCCGGAACTGCCATTTATCAGAAAGTGAGTGATACCCATGAAATACAAAATCGAGAAAAACACCGTGCAGGAAACGCTGATCATCCAGCTGTATGCGCGGAAGGTCTGCTCAGAGCTGTATCCGAATCTTTACCGGGACGAAACAGCGGTTCGCCTGATTGACGAGATCGACTACGATTTTTCTGAGGCGGAGAAAAACTCCCGCGGCCTGATGCAGCGTTTCGGTTCATTGGAGGTAGCCATGCGGCAGAACGACTTGGCATGGGAGGTGCGCGATTATCTGAAAACCCATCCCAACGCGGCGGTGGTCAATCTGGGCTGCGGGCTGGACAGCACCGGAAGAAGCTGCGACAACGGCAGCTGTAAGATCTACAATCTGGATTTTCCCGATGTCATAGCCGTGCGCAATGAGCTCCTGCACGCCGGGGAGCGTGAAGAAAACATCCCATGCGATTTGAATAATACCGAATGGTTTTCAAAAATCGACGCCTCCGGCGGCGCAGTATTTTTCGCTTCCGGCGTGTTCTACTACTTTTTAACCGAGCAGGTCAAAGCTCTTGTGCAGGGTATGGCAGACGCTTTCCCGGGCGGCGTGCTGGTATTTGATGCGGCGAACCGGACAGCGGTGAAAATGATCGCCAAAACCTGGCTCAAGAGCGCGAAAATCAAGGATGTGGGCGCGTATTTTGCGGTTTCAGACGCAAAAAGCGAGCTTTCTCCGTGGGACAGCCGCTTGCAGGTCACGAGCCGCGGCTATATGCTGGGCTACAACGATCTGCGCGACCCATCCGTCAGCGGCTTTTTCCGTTTTCTCGCAAAGGTCGGCGACGACATGATGAAAATGCAGATTGTGAAGATTAACTTTTGAAAGAGGCATTTTGAATGAAACACATCCACTTTGATGTTGAAAGCGATGGCTTTTACGGCGCGTATTGGGCGTGCAAGGACGGTTCAAGCTGCGCCGTCATCGCCATGCTCGGCGACGACCCCGAGGATTATATGGCGCGCTCTGCGGTGAAGTGGCTGATTCGCCTCGGCGTGAACATATTGACCATGTCGCCCGGGAAAAAGGACTACGGTCATCACAACTATCCGCTTGAATACATCGAAAAAGCGGTTGCATGGCTCAAATTACACGGCAATGAAAAAATAGGCATTGCAGGAGCCTCAACGACAGGTACCCTCGCCCTGACGGCAGCATCGATATTCAGCGACATTTCTCTAACCATTGCAATGACACCCAGCGACTTTGTGTGGCAGGGGTTCATGCAGGGCAAAAAGGATGGCTGCAAGGAATGGCCAATCGAGGGAGAATCACTCTTTTCTTACAAGGGAAAGCCCTTGCCATACATGCCGTTTTGCTATCAGCACCCTGACTATTGGCGCATAATCTCGGAGGAGTCCAAACGCACCGGCAATATGATTGCCTCACGCAAGCTGTTTGACGACTCTGAAACGGCACATCCGATTACCGAAGAGGAATTCATAAAGGTCGAGAATATCCGCGGTAAGCTGTTTCTTGTCGGCGCAGAGGACGACGCACTTTGGGACACCGCAAAATATATCCGCCGCATGGAAAAACGCCTTGCGGAGAAACCGCACTCCTGCGAAGTCGAGGCGATCGTATATGAGCACGGCACGCATTTTGTTTTCCCCGACGGTATGCTCAAGACCATGTTTCCCGTCGGCTCGGCACTGTTTGTCAAGCTGGCGTTCAGCGCTGCGAAGAAATATCCCAAGGAGTGTAAAACGGCTCGCATTGACATTGACTGCCGCATGACCCACGTGATATGCGATTGGAGGGACAAAAAATGACCTATTTTGGAATGCCTTTCGGTATGTGGACGCTGTTTGCGCCGTCCTTCCGAAAACAGCTGACAGCGGTGTTCGGCTATGATACCGATACGGCAAAAGCGATTGCGAAAATAGCAAAGCCGAAATACAGGGAGATCATCTCCGAGCTACCCGAATTTGAAAAAGGCGACCGGTTCAAGATGAACATTGTCAACTGTGCAATGCTCGGCGCGTTCATCCTCTCCATGCCGGAGCGCCCGGATGTGGAACAGCTGACGGATTACTACGCAAAATCCATGATGACAAAGCCCATGAAATGGTTCTGCCGCAAAAGCGGAAAGAGCAAATTCACCGAAAAGGACATTGCAGGTATGAAAGCCACCGCCGCGCTGAGAGCCGCTGACCGCAACCCCTACTCGTGGAACATGGAGTTTTACGAATATCCCGACGACAGCGGCTACGAGGGACGCTTCACCAAATGCGGCATCTGTGTGCTGATGAAAAAGCTGGGGCTATATGACCTCACCCCTGCCCTGTGCCATCTCGACTACACCATGAGCGAGGCGGGCGGCGCGACTGACTTTGTGCGGCAGTACACTCTCGCCTCCGGCGGACCGTACTGCGACTGCGGATATAAAAAGAAGGGCTTCGTGAAAACCGGGACGGAGGCAGGACGATGAAGGAAACCTATCTCTCCCGTGATTTCCGTGAGACTGCGGCAAAATTCACCGTCTCTGTCTCGCAATAAAAAAAGCAGGATTGTTTTAAAACAATCCTGCTTTTCTTGTCATAACCGAACAAAACAATACAATACAATCCGAAAGTCCGTATTTAAATATTGATGTCGGGAAGTTCAATGGGTCCCGAGACGTCGGTTGTAGTCGGTTCAGTGCTGATGGTAATAATATCAGCCGTGCAAAATTCCGTTATTTCAAATGACGGAGCAGAATACTCTTCTTTCATTCTTTTTTCTCCTTTTTTAAGTCCTGTAAGCTGCGGCGGATTTTCCGTATCGCATCATAGCCTGCGTTAAATCATCAAGAGCAGTACCCTTATATGCACTTGACTGCTGAATAACACTTGCGTATGATTCGACGCTGAAAAGCATTGTGTTGCTGCAGGGAACGCCGTTTTCATAAACCGTAAGCAAAAGCTTATCGCTCAGCTCGTGTGCAAAAAGCTCATTACAATAAACATAATATGTGCCGTCGCCGTTATTCACAAAATCATTTTTGTCATAGGTAAATTTTGTGTTCCTAAATGCGATTTCAACGGTCTTGTTTTCAACGTCCTTAGCGGAAAACTTAGCCCTGAGCATAATTGAATTGTTGAGCACCAAGCCGCAAGTATTCCATTGCGCCGTAGGGCTGCTTATCGTTTTGTAATTTAAGTCGCTGATATTCTTAAACTTCTCTGCCCCATTGCTGCCCCAGCTTTTTTGAACAGCGGTCAGCTCGGAATTAACAAGATTATCCGTCTTATACCCTACATATTTCTGTGCCATAGCGCCGTAATTCAGCAAATCCACAAGTAGCGTGCGCAGCTTTGAGTATTCATCGCTGCTGTATCTGTCGAGCAATGTATAGGCGTACTCCTTGACGCTCAACGCCTTTTCGGGGCTTGTGTATTCCTCGTTTCCCTTTTTGGCGTGCAACACCGCAGTAACCTCATCATTCATAAGCTGCGGATTTATGCCCTTGTATGAGAATACGTAGTAATCCCCGTTCTGCTTATATTGTGTAGCCTTTTCTTCTTTTCCGTTACATTTAAATGTCATATAGAAATCATCGTAAGACGAAAGACTGCTTTTAGGTACTTTGAAATTCATTGTTATGCTGCTTTCGAGCGATATTGAAGCCTTGTCAATTGCAAGTGCGGGCTTTTCTTCCGGAGCAGCTTTGTTTTTGTAATAATATGTAACAACCGTACCGTCTGAAACAATCGGCTCATTCAAGCCGTCGGCCTTCACAAATTCATAACCGTAAAGTGATTTTGCCGGCGTTAAACCAAGCTTTGTGCCATACGGAACAGTAAATGTTCCTCCGGCAGTATTCGGTATTTCTGAGCCGTCCTCAAATTTATATTGGATTGAAACGGTTGTGTAACGCTGTGTTTCCGTATTATCGTCCGCTAAGATGTTACCGTTTTCGTCAAGTACCTGAAATGCCACGGTATCACCGTTCAAAAGCTGAGCGTCGGACGGAATTTGATAAATAAGCGAGCAGCTCTTCAGACCTGAATTGAAATCGCTCTTGATGTGGTCCAAAGCACCTATCGGCCAGAAATTCGCCTTATCATTCCAAACGGGAATGTCAAAGGTTTGAGTAGTCTGAAGCGGATTACCCGATGAATCGGTTGCCACGCTGCCGTCGGAATGCCTTATCCACATTTTGAACCTTATCTGCCTTGCTTGCTTATCCGAAACATTTTGAACGACAGTGCGCAATTCGATTTTTTTACCGTTCATATCGGTATTAAATCTGCTTTTACCGTTACCGCTCAAAAGCCTGCCGCTGCGATTTGAAGTATAAGTATAGTACGAGCTTGTTTCAAGGTCCGTAAAATCAGATGGACTTGAGTAGGCTCCGGTGTACTCCTTAACCTCAGGCGTGGCAACGTAGAGCTCTGCATCCTTGACAAGCTGAGACATTCTCTTGTAGCCCTGCAAGCGGCAAACCTCGCAAAACTGATAATTTGTATCTCTCATTATACACTCGTAGCTTGAGACAAGCATTTTTGAGCCGTAAGCATTGCGGCAGGTATAGGTGTTTCTGAAGCCTAAAAGCTGAGACCATTTTATCTTTGCCGGGTCTTCAACCGAGGAGAGATTCAGGGACTTCAGTTCCTTATCCCCAAGTAAATATCCGTTGCTGTACTCATCGCCGAGGCCGAGCAAGCTATGCCCAAGCTCGTGTGCAAAGGTCTTAGGCGCACGATAGCTGTCTGACGGTGTAATAAAATAGTGGAAGCCGTATTCGCGATTGTTATAGGCACCGCCGAAATCGGATTTTGTATTTACAACCACGGCGAACTGCGCAATATAATCGTGAACATAGTAATACGGTTCATACTCGTTCGACTCGCCGTTAGGTTTCGTCGGTATCGTGTTCGGGTCGGTTGTTTTTTTGATATGGGCATCGTGAATTTTCTCTATAAACTCAGGTCCGATGCATCTTTCCAAAATATGGTTCTTCCATTGGCTTCCGTGGAGATTGTTAGAAATAACCGGAGAATTGTAGCTGTCAACTATAACATCGAAGAAGGTACTCCCCCCGTTATCAAATGTAGACTCTGAGGCTGTGCAGAGGGCGTAAACGTTAAATCTGTCGGCATAGCTGCGATACGGCTCGTATTTCATAGCCTCTTGCCAAAGTCGTTTTACATCATTGATAAATTTACCCTGCTGACTTTTTGTATATCCCTCACCGCAAATGACGACAACCATATTTTCCGTGTCGCTGCGAGTCTTCTGAATAGTGTATACGGGAATGGTAGGATTAGAGTATTTCCCGTCAGCCGAATACCATGGTCCGAGCGTGGGCTGAATGCTTTGCTCGGTGCTGACATTCCAATCGGGATTTGCCTCTTCCGCAGGCTCTGAAATTGTATAATCCGCCTCCTGCTTATTCGGAGCAGAGCCGACATAAGGATTGCCCTGAGTGCCGCTGCCGGATGTTGCGACAAAATACTCGGTATCGAGATAAAACGCAGGTCTTACGCCCAAATCGGAATACCACGGAGCATATCTGCCCACCTCGCCCGACGAGCTGACATAACGCATATCATGATTACAGTCGGTAACGGGAGTACGAAGCCAATAAGGCCAAGCCATACCGTCGTTGTTGTATGCGACATAATAGCCTTTAAGATTTTTCCACACGGCGTTAGCCTGTTTCACATCGAGAAGGAACACCTTTTCGGTCGTGGTTTCAAAATATGAATTATCATAATTAGCCACAGCCTCCGAAATATCGGTGTAGTATAACAAATCGGAATTTGCGTCGCCCTCAACAATACCCTTATTGTATTCGGGATGAGAGACAAGAGAACGCTGGGTAACGGTTTTCATAGCGGCAATTTCCGACTTTGAAAATTCGTTTAAAAAGCCCGCTTTATTATTATAGGCCCCTGTTCCGCTGACATAACCATCCTTCGGCGGGTTACCGCAAAGCCAATCGACCTTACCTGCAGCCGCAGTCGAATTGAGCCAGGAACGCATATTGCTGTCTCTCCAATAATTTGAGCCGTAATCGGCGCGCTTATAGCTTCTGCTGTGCGATTTCGAATTGCTGTTGTCGTTTGTCTTGGCATCATACGCAAGAGTGTCAACAATTCTGTCTGCAAGCATAAGCGGACCGTTATCGTCAATACTCACGCAACGCCAAAGAATCGAGGCATTATTATATGTTCCCATTTTGACATAATCGCCCACTTTAATATCAGGCTTTGACGCCGCCTGAGCGAACATAGGCAGCAGCGAAACAGCCATGCACATCGTAAGCAATACTGCCGTCAGTTTTTTTACCATTAACTCAATCCTTTACCAAATATATTTGCTTACATTATATATGACTTGGTTATAGATGTCAACACAATTATAGTTAAACTTTTGTCAATTATGGCGGTTGCCTCTCATAATAAAATGCTTTCCGCAGCGTTAACATTCACGCTTTCCTTTAGCCGCTTATATATGACGAAAAAACATTTGATTTGCCCTTAAACACAAAAAAGCACCCTCCGCTTTCATTTAAAAAGCAGAAAGTGCTTAACATGGTTAAAAACAATTCACTTGGCCGCAAAGGCCGCAAGTATCAGCTGCAAATTGAGCTGATAATTTTTTCCGCGTCAAACGGCTCGCCGAAATGATTTCTATATTTCGACGTTAATATATATACCGTTACCTTATCGCTGCTTTCCGCTACGATACTGAAATATGACGAAGACTGCATTTCAAATTTGTCTGTGTAATTACAGTATTTATATCGGTAATCGCCCTTTGTTCCATCTGTATATTTAATGCTTTTTCCGCCGACCGAGGTCTCCCTTAACAGTTCTTTTTCAAGCCTTTTCTTAATAAGCTTTCGCGATGCCGCCGTTCCGCCGGTATACTCATATACGGTAGCTGTATAATAGTTATAGCTGCCGTCGTTTTTAGAATAATTATCAACAGTATAATAACCGCTTAAAAATCCGTTTGAATACAGCTCATTATCCGAACGCTCAGCCTCGTAATCAGACAAATCGACAAAATTACCCAAGCTGTATTTACTCTCGGCGGCTTCTTTATAGCTGCTCGTCTTTTCGCTGCCAGAATTTACAAATACCGCGGCAAAAAACGACACGGAGAAAACCACGCAGAAGGCCGCTATACATAAGGAGCTTATCTTAAGCGCGGATTTTATTTTTGCGTCATTGACAAAAAAGTAAGCGATATAGCAAATTATTCCGGGTATCAAAATTATGCTCGGTATAATCAGTTCAAAGGTATCAACAACAATATATATCGGTGTTGTTGTTACTTGGCTTTTGACAAAAGCCCAAAGAAGCCCCAATGCCACCACTGCAATTAAAATGACGACGAGATTTTTAATTGATTTCTTTTTATCCATATTAACCCCCGCTTTTTATAAGTAACAGAATATGTGTTACTTCCGCAATATATTGTATGTATACAATATGTTATATTGCTTTTTTTGTTTTGTCAACAGCGGCTGCTTTTAATAACGATAAAGGAAACCAAATGCACTTTACAGACAACCAAACACGGTACACTCTGCCGCTTTTATTACGGCTTGTTCACACACAACGAAAATGCAAAAACAGGATACAGCTTTTGCTATATCCTGCTTTTATAGCAAACAACTCTAATTTTAATAGAAACCCGTTAAGGGGGCGTAATTACGGTTTGGAGGGGGGCAACTATTGCCGATTGAACTACTATTTAGAAAAAAATATAGCTGTGCTATGCTACACAAACTGAAATTGTCTATTTCCGTTGCCATACCATTACATAATCTCTTTCACCGGTAGCTTCATCAATGCCATTGCACCGGATTTCAAACCCTTCTCTTTGATAAAAAGATATTGCCCGTGTATTTTTTTGATATACATTTAAGAACAATGTGTTTCTTTTTTCCTTTACGTAGTTTAGCAAAATTTTACCTATACCTTGAGATTGCATTTCGGCAGAAACAAAAACACCTTCAATGTATTCGTCACTCAACCCGATAAAGACCTGTATTTCCTGCTTATCCTCGTAAACATAGACTGTTGCCTGCAATAGCAGTTTTTTTACTAACTCAAAATTACTTTTCCAATATTGAGCAGAGATAAAATAATGTGACTTTATATTTGTATCCAACCATATATCTGCAACTTTATTTATATCCGCTTTTCGTAATTCTCTAATCATAACCGTGATGCCCCTTAAAAATCCGATTTGTCGAAATCATAGTACCATAATGCAGACTGACAAACAAGAAAAATCCACCGTAATTTTATCAAAATTACGGTGGATTTTTGGCGGAGAGTGAGGGACTCGGCTCACTTCGTTCGCCCTCGAGTTTGCTCCGCAAACTATCCTATTATAGACTTCTTTTGACAAGACTTCGTCTTGCAAAAGATTGTAAGGGTTCGAATCCCTTTTTAATTTAAAGCAAAAACAGGATACAGCTTTTGCTATATCCTGCTTTATTGGCGGAGAGTGAGGGATTTTTCGGCGTACTGCCGTACTCCTTCGCATCGCTTCGCTCTTTAACCACGGACTTTCAAACAGTCCACCGGACTGTTTTCATCGGCAAAGCCGACCGTCCTTGTTCGAATCCCTTGCTGTCTTATCAACAAAAAAATAAAGGGTATAGCAAACGCTATACCCTTTATTCTTGGCGGAGAGTGAGGGATTCGAACCCTCGGTCCCGTTAGGGATTACCTGATTTCGAGTCAGGCCCGTTATGACCACTTCGATAACTCTCCGTATTCGATTTATTGAGCTCAACAAAGAGCTTATATATTTTACCAAACGTACATACCTTTGTCAAATGATTTATTCAAATATTTTAATTTATTGCAATCAATAAGGGTTTTGTGCCTACACAAAACGGATTTGCATGGTAAAATCCGTCAATGTTTGCGCAAAAACGGCGATTACGGCATCATTTCAGATAAAAAAGTCTTCTATCGGCACGGTAAAAGTAAAGGTGAACGATTTTATACGAATGCATTATTGCATTCCGTATTTTGTCTTAATTCGTTCAAGAACCGAGCCTATAGGCTTTGCAAGCACTATTATAAATGCAACATTGGAAACTACGTAGGTAAGCGTAACGGGCACAGCCGACGTAACAGCGGCAATATACCGCGTCAGATTAAACGTGCCGTCATACCAAAGGGTTGTATAAATATCCATAAGCAAAGAATACAGCACTCCCGAAACGGCACTGTAAATTATTCTGAATACAAGACTCTTTTTAAGCTGCGGAGCGAAAACTCCGGCTATAAGCCCAACTATACCCCACGAAAACATCTGGAACGGTGTCCATGGACCCTGCCCAAAATAAAAATTCGATATTACGGCTGTCAGTGCACCCGTCATAAAGCCTGCCTGTGGACCGAAATACATCGCTGTTATTATAACGAGTGCCGTCACCGGTTTTACGCTGGGTGCCCACGCAAAAACAAGTCTGCCGACTGCCGACAACGCGACCATAACAGCTATTAAAATCATTTCCTTTGTACCGCTTTTTCCCTTTTCAAAAGCGAGAAAAAACGGAACGCACGACAACACGGCAACGCAAAGCGATATCCATGCATACTGTTTATCTTTAAACACTGTGGCTCCGAGCAAAACCGCCGCAGGCACCAAAATGCACGGAAAAATATACGAAAGCCATTTTTTAACCATTATCTTCTCCGTTTCCGCGGCAACACTCAGCCGCCTCTTCACTCGTTATCGCTGTGGGACAAAGCGGACGGGCTATGCGGTTCGCCGCCGTCGTATAAAAATTATTTTCTGCGAAAAACGAATTCGGCGCATCGGAAGAAATGATTTCGCCGTCAAAGAACAGCGCGCACCTATCGGCGCCGACAGCGGCAAACTCAACATCATGAGTTACCATAACAACCGTTATTCCGTCCGATTTAAGCTTCTTCAATACATTCAAAAGCGAGGACTTTGAAAAGGCGTCAAGTCCCTTTGTCGGTTCGTCCAAAAGCAGTATTGTAGGCTCTGAAAGCAATATTTTCGCAAGGGCGCATTTTTGCTGTTCACCGCCGCTGAGGTCATAAGGATGCTTCGTAAGCAAATCCGTTATACCGAGTTTTTCGGAAATATCGCGTATTTTTTCTTCGCGCTCTTCTTTTTTATACTCCATCGCCTTGAGCATTTCTTCGAGATCGCCCGAAACGGTATCCTTTAAAAATACCGTCTGCGGATTTTGCGGCAGATATGCAAGCTTCTTTCGGTACAGCGAATTGCCCTTATAATCCTTGATTTTTTTGCCGTCTATCTTTATTTTGCCGCGGTACGGCTTATTAAGACCCGAAATAACATTCAGCATTGTCGTTTTTCCCGTGCCGTTGCCGCCGAGAATACAAATTATCTCGCCGCGATACACTTTAAGATTTACACCGCGCAGAATGTCGGGCAAATCTCTTTCATATCTGAACCAAACATTTTTAAGCTCGATTGCCGTATCGGTTTTATCGGAATATTCTGATTTATCACCGTCGGAAAAGTCTATAATCCTTTTGAAATTACGTCTGAAAAACTCCTGCCCCTCTTTAACCGTAAGCGGGCAGACATCGTCCGACGAGAGCAGATTGTAAAGCCTTACGGCACTCGGAAGGCCCTTGAGCATAGGATGCTCGGGATTTATTTTTTTTAGATTTTTGCCGACGGCACGCGGTGAATCATATAAAAGCACGCAGCCGTTTTCCATAAGCAAAACCTTGTCGGCTATCGGGAAAACGTCCTCAAGACGGTGCTCTACCAAAAGCACGGTAATACCGAATTCGGTATTCAGCTTCTTAAGCGTCGCTATAAAATCAGCCGCGGCTATGGGGTCAAGCTGACTTGTGGGCTCATCTAAGATAAGCACCTTGGGCTGCATTACCATAACCGACGCAAGATTTAAAAGCTGCTTCTGACCGCCCGAAAGCTCGTCGGTTTTTTTGCGGAACCAATCCTGTATGCCGAAATAGCTCGCCATCTCGCCCACTCTGCGGCGAATTACGTTTTGCGGCACACCGAGATTCTCAAGTCCGAACGACAGCTCGTGCCAAACCTTGTCAGTAACTATCTGATTATCGGGATTTTGCCCGACAAACCCTATGGCACATGCACTCTCGCGAAGGCTGAGTGAATCAATGCTTTTCCCGTTATAGAGTATCTCGCCACTCTTTTCACCTGCGGGAGCAAGCTCGTTTTTAATCAGCTTTAAAAGGGTGGTCTTTCCGCAGCCCGTTGCGCCGCATATTACAGTAAAATCACCCTGCCCGATGTTAAGAGAAATATTGTGAAGAGTGTCTTTTTCCGCCTTGGGGTAACGGAAATTCAAATTTTCGATATGTAATATTTCCACTTTAAATTCTCCTTTACCTCAATAAAAAACGGAAGAAACGATAATATAAAAAACGAAATGTAAGTAATTAACGATTTTAACGAAAGGCTGATTTTGCCGAGCTCCGGATAAAATGTAAAATCGATGCTTCCGCTGCCGACGCCTATAAGTACGGCAGCAAAAAGCAATAATCCCGACAATAAAACCGCTGCGTCTCTCGCCCCGAATTTAAACAGCGAAAAGTTTGTTCTGCCGTGCAGACCGTATCCGCGCGCTCTCATAGACGACGACAGCTCCATGGAATTTTCAAGCGACCACGAAATCATCGCCGTAAACACTCGTATTCCACCGCGTAATCTGTCAACATAGCTTTTTTGCGAATAAAGCCCCATTGCCTTTTGCGCTCTGCTCACATTTTTCATCTGTCTTTTAAACATCGGAACAAATCTGAGAGCCATGGAAAGCACAAGCGACATTTTTGGGATAATTCTGCCGAACAGATACAAGAATTTATCCTCGGTCATAATTTCATTATAGCACTTACACCAAAACAGCACTCCGACAACCATCACCGAGATAAAAACGCCGTAAACAACCGCTTCAAGCGTTACCGGATTACCGTTCATAAAGAAAAGCGGAGTAACGCCGTTATGCGAAAACAGAGGATTTGTAACAGCCACAAGCAGAAAAAGCGGAAGATAAAAGCCCATATCGCTTAAAATAGCCTTTTTCCTCACGAGCATAAGCGAAAACATAATGCCGCCGAGGAGTGCTGTGAGCTGTATTACGGGATTCCATACAAACATAGCCGTTAACAGCACAGATATAAAATATGTAAAAGTAACAGCCGGATGATATCCGCCGAAAGCTTTCATCCCGTTTCATCTCCCATCCATATACAGCCGACGTCCTTGCCGAGATCGCAGGTATAGACCCATGCTATTCGGTCGCCGTCCTTCAGTTTGTATTTTGAGCATCCGTAATTCGGAAATTCGCCGTTCACCTGATACATCCAGCCCGAAAGCGGTCCGCAGGAAAATTCGTACAGATAATTTATACCCTGAACGTATACGCTGCCATAGCTGTTTTTATCGGCACCCTGATACTCCATCTGTATTTTATTATACCTTACCGCCCTGTCAAGTATATCAAAAACGGTGTCGCCGGGTCTTAACACATATTCGGTTTCCGGCAATATAACGCCGTTTTGCGGCACGTATTTATCGGATTGCAGGACTTTGTCAAGCTCGTCGTAATTTTGAAGCACGGTATCACAGCGAATACTGATAAAAACCGTCTCGCTCTGCGGGGTTATATCGTCGATATGAGTAAGGTAGTACTCGTCAACGGACTGAATGTTTGTGCCGTGAATCAATACGGCTATTATAAGCGCCAACGACAGGAGCGCCAAAATATCTTTTTTCAATTATGACTCCCCTTCCGCGAGAAAAAATTACCGCATTTCGTCGTCTTCATCCTTATACATTGCCGCAAGCTCCTCCATTTCGAGAGTTTTTTTCATCTTACGGCGTCTGATTCTTATAATTATAAACACGGTAAGTCCTACCGCTAAAACAAACAGTACAACAGATATTACTATGGCGCGAACGATATTGTCAAGCTTTGTCTTTGTCTTGACGACATCCTCCCAACGCTCGATTTTTGCTCTGTCATATTCGCTGAGCGCGTTATAGCGTTTAACGATTTTATTCACCTTACCCCTATCCTTGAGCGTGATTTTGTCAAACGGATAAAGCTCGGCTTTAATGTCGTCGTTCAGCGAATCTATTTCCGCCTGAACCGCGGCAATTTGCTCCTTTGCCGAAACAAGCTTTCGGAGATATGCGTCTTTACCGTCAAAATCTTCACTCCTTTCGAGCTTATCAAGCAATGTTACAACCAAAACATACTGCTCCGTAGTGAGTTTTTCGGGCAGAGAGTCAACCATTGCACGGTCGGAATCGGTAAAATACAAAATGGCGTCGTCGTTTGCGTCATCATCCGAAAACACAATCACCGCGGTTTCACCCGCTATTTCCGAAACGTCTATTCCGCGTTTTTTGGCTTCATCGGACAAAGTCCAATAATTGCTCACGTAGCACCGCTCTGTTTCGGGCAACGAATAAAAAACCGCAAGAAGCTCGCGAAGCGTTTGTTTATCGGTCTTATTGCCGATTTTAGAAATGTCGGAAGTAAGGTCGTTTATTCGCGATTTAAGCGCGGAGCTCTGCTCTTTTCTGAAATCGAAAAGAGTTCTCATACCGTTTTTTTGCCGCCAAAGAGATGCCATGGTATAAAGGGTCTGCTCCGACGCCATGGTATTTGATTTATCGGGCAAAGATGTGGGATTGTCGGGGTCGTAAGTAAACGAATGGACAAATCCGCCGTCCGTCATTCTGTAACGCATTATACCTTCAAAAAGGGTGTTGCCGTTTTTTATGAAACGGCTGTCCGAGAGAGGGTCGATATTAAGACTGCACAGCGCCACCGCCACCCAATCGGTACTCTCTACATTCTGAGTTCCCCAACTTTTGTAGTCGCCCGTGTCGAGTTGCAGACGTGAAAGGCACAAAACCGCTTCATCAACAACCTCGTGCACCGTTTTGCTCTCATCGGCGGACAACGCTTTTCTGTGATAAGAATATGTTTTTTCGGAATTATAATATGGTGCGAGTGCCGTTATCGCCATAGCGGTAATATCGGGGTCTGCATCATCCGAGCTCAGGGCAAATCCGCCGTCGGAAAGCTGCTTTGAAATTATTTCAACGATTATATCGTCGCGGGTGTTGTACGCTCCGTCAGGCACGGCATAGCGCATACTGTCAAGAGTTATAAGCCCCCATATCCAGCCGTTTATGCCCTGTCTTCCGAGCGGCGTTGTCTTGCCGCGGTCGTAGGTTCCGTCCGCTATCAGATTTATCGGCGCGCCGTTTTCGTCGGTTCCGAAATTTGTCGGGTCGCCGCCCATAGCGAGAACGGCGAGTGCTATTCTGTGCCACTCGGTTGCCTTTGCGGCACTGAGCCTTCCGCTTTCGCGATAACGCTCCTCTACCCTGTCTTTTATGACCGCAAGGTAGCCCTCGTTGTTATCCTGTATTCCGAGTCTGCCGAGAGCTATGGGATACCAATCCCCCGGAGTAGTACCCGCATTTTCCAAATATTTATCGTTAATCAAATACCCGTCGGGTTCCGAGCCGTTATCGGCTTTTTTCCATGCGATAATACCGTCCGCGACGCTAAGGAAATTGTCGGACGTATACTCCTTATTCTCTTTTGCCGATACGATGAAAGAAATTGAGGATATAACACACAGGACGCATAAAAACACCGAAATAACACGTTTTGTCATTTTTGGGAAGAGCTCTCCTTAACAGATTTTTCTTTTTCGCCGTTTTTGCGGCGTTTCTTTACATAAAACACAATAAAGCATATTCCGCCTGCCAAAACGATAAATGCCGATACCGAACAAATTACCGTGACAAGCGTTTTTGATTTTTTGTTTTCCGACAATGATACGGCGTTTTCCGTGCTCTCTTCGCTCTCGGAAAGAGCCTCTGAAGCTTCGGTTATCTCCTCCGTTTCCGCATCGGTCTCGGAAAAAGCGGATTCCTCCGCAACCGAAGCCGCGACAGCGTCGGCAGACCCACCGGAAGCGGCAGCTGCCGCGCCGCCCGACGCATTCTTGCCGCCTAATGCCGCACCGGAGGACACATGAGCGCCGCTGCCGCCGACGGACAAAGGAGCATCCGCAGGAGCGGAGTTTGTTTCCGACCCCGGATTTTGAAGTGCCGAATTGATAGCGGAAACCGCGTTATCGACCGCGCTTTGCGAAGCGTCAAGCGTCTCGGCAACGGATAATGCCGCGGCGTATGCATTTTTTACATTTGAGCGCGTTATAAGACCCGAATAAATGGTTCTTTCTATTGCCTTTGTAAGCGAGTCCTTATTCGCCACCGAAAAATAGCCGGATTTCGGCTGATTTTCGACATTCGGAATTGAGGTTCCCATAGCACCGAAGCCGCCTATATCCGCTCCGTAGCCGAGAGTGAACTGTACTCTGACGATATCTCCGTCGGAAAGGTATGTATCGGCAAAACCGACATTCGGGAAAACGTTGTTGACGGAATACATCCAGCCCGAGCCGTTTGTTATTACAAATTCACCGAGATGGCCTTTCCAGTTTTTCTCATAATCGCCGGGGTCATAAAACGTCATTGTGCTTTTAAGATGCGGCACCAAAACAGACGGTATTGTCGGTGAAATTCCGAGTGCTTTCGGAGACGAAGCGGACGAGCTTCTCTGATAATTGTTATATCTCGCCGCAGACGCCGTACCGTCGGCTACATATGCGAGGTAAAACGAAGAGCTTACGCTGCCGCCGTAATAACCCACATATCCGTTTTCGTTAAGCAGGCGCAAAAGCTGCTGAGCGGACGTCTCGCCCTCGTATATATTTACTTTTTGGGGATACACGAGATATCCGCAGCCTATGGTGAACATTTCGACGCTCCAAACAGCCGTGCCGATTTTTTCTCCCTGCCGCGCTTTCTCGTAGTTAATGTGATATGTAAGCTGCTTTTTTCGCCCGCCGTCGGACGATGCCGAAACGACAACCGTGTTATCGCCCTCAAAGGTAAAGTTAAGGGTATAGCTTGATTTTTCGTTATCGTCCCATGTTGGCGAAAGCTTTTCGCCGTTAAACGTAACCGTCGCTTTTATTTTTTCGCCTGACGCATTTCTCGCCCATACGTCAAATGTCTTTTTGCTTCCGCGCTGAGTTGTATTGTCGGAAAGCGTAGTTCTGAGCGTAGGGCCTGCCGCGGCAAAAACCCGAGACGACGGCAGAATAAGCAAAAAACACATAAAAAAGCAAATAAGAGCTCTTTTGGTTTTGTTTTTATCCGTGGTATATACCTCCCTTGCAAAATGAATCCGCCGATAATCGGCATTTTTCGGTTTAGTGTAAACGATGTACCCGCCGGAGACAAAATGCCCCGTCGGGTACGTAATCAATCCGTCTTATTCTTCGTCCTTTTTGCGTTTGGCGGTAACAGCCATTGCCGCAGCAAAAGAAGAGAACATTAAAAATGCAACCGCCGCATTTCCGATTCTGCCTGTTTTGGGAATTGAAACGCCCCTAATATCCGTATCGGCGGTATTTCCGGAATTTGACGTATTCCCGTCTGTACCCGGTACCGACGGTACATTGACATTTCCGTTGTCATTGCTACCGAGTGACGAATCTGTCGGAATTTCGTCAAGTGCCGCCTTGGCTTTTATCAAAGCGGTATTCACTTCGTCCTTATTCTTCGCCGCACTTATATCAGCCATACCTTTTTCGAGAGCCTTGTTAAATGCCTCACGATTGAGTGTGTAATCCGAAGCGTCCTTGTAGCTCTCGAGCTGCTCGAGTGCTGTCTTTTTGGCTTCTTTGAGGCTTATTATTTCGGAAAGCTCTTTTTCGGCGTTCAAAAGCACATCAAGATTTGAAACGTACGGCTTTAAATCGTCGTCGAGATTGTCATATGCGTTTCTTGCCTCGTTTATTTTAACGCCGCTGTCTGCCGTTACATCGCCGATGTCGTTGATTTTTTCGACAACCTCGTTTACATCGTCGGCATCAAAAGTCTTTTGCCAATAAAGGATCGGATAGCCGCCGTTTACAAGAGAATATTCGTCTTTTTTGAATTTTTCGCCGAGAAGCGCGAGGAATTCGGGAGATTTCATAAACTCGGTTGTCTCGCCTGTGGTACTTCCGTCACCGTTTCCGATTCCGTTCTCTGTAACGGAAGAGTCATAATAGCATTCTTGAACCCTGTTATCATTTGTGAGCGAGCCTGCTATTGCGCCTGCCTGACCGTCGGATGAGGAAGTTATTTTACCTGCGTTATAGCAATTGACTATGGTGTGGCCGTCCTGAGCCTGTCCTACAATGCCGCCGAGTGAATAAATACCGTTTATGCTTCCGAGGTTGTAGCAGTTGTCTATGGTAACCTCAACCGAAGTATCACGTCTTGTAGTATCGAGATGTCCTACAATACCGCCTGTATGGCCGCTGCTTGCATAAAGCGAGCCTACGTTGTAGCAGCCCGTGATATTACTCTTGCCGCCGTCGCGCACTGTACCGACTATACCGCCCATGTAACCGCTGCCGTAAATATCGGCACCGTTCCAGCAGTTTATAAAGTCTGCGCCGTTACTCCATTTGGCGATACCGCCGAGGAACGAAGTGTATGTATTTTCTTTGCCGATTTCGCCGCTTGCGACACCGACATTCTTAATTACGGCATTTTGGCAGACAGTTCCGAAAAGTCCGCCGCGGAGAGAAGTAAGATTGTCTATGACATATCCGTCGCCGTCAAATACACCGTCAAACTGATTTCTGTCAGAGCCTATCGGGGTCCAGTTGTCATAGTCGCTGAGGTCGATATTATCGGTCATTTCAAAGTAAACACCGGTAGTTGCCATAAGCTTGGTATTTACGTAATATGACAGATTGTAAAGGTCCTCTGCCGTGCTTATAAGGTACGGTGAAGTCTCGGAGCCCAAGCCCTCCCACGGGATTTTATCCTTTACCGTAACTGTTACAAAGGTCTTGAGTTTACCGCTCTTTATACATACCTTTTGAGTTCCGACTTCAAGTGAATCACCGGAAATTATCTCATAATCCGTTACGGGCTTTTGCGCTCCGTCGCTGTAATATGCGGTAACCTCCATGCCGGCAGCGTCAAAAGAGTCGCCGTCATAATATTCGGTCTTATCGGGTGCTTTTGTAACCGCGATAGAAGTGATGTACGGCGTATTTGAGTCAAGCTCTCCCTCACCGCCGACAAGCTCTATTGCCGAAACAAGAGCCGAATAATTATTTACGTATCTGCGTTCGTTTTCGGGAACCGCACGGAATTTTGCGAGTGCGCTCTTTGCCGCAGACTTATAATTTGCGTCCGTCGGCAGAGGAAGAGCGTCTATGGCGCTTACTGCGTCCGTGATTGCCGCTTTGGTTTCCGCGCTCCAGTCGCCGCGCATATCATAAAGTGCTCTCATCTTATTTTCAAATCTCCAATAAGCTACGAGAGCGTAAGTTGCCTGATCGTTTGCCATACTGTTCCAGCCGTTGCCGACAACATGGCAGAAGCCGCCGTTTGTATCGCGGAATCTCAGAAGTCCGTCAAGGAGCGTTAAGCCGTCGGAGGTTATAAATCTGCTGTCCTTTTGGGGGTCGATTCCGACAGAAGTCAGCGCAACTATAACCTGAGCTATACTTTCGGAGTTATCGGTATTCCAAGAAGTAAAGCCCGCTTTATCGTTCATCATTGAGCCTAAGCGGTCAAATGCTTCGTCCACGCATTGACGAACCGTTTTTGAAACTTCGTCGCCCGAAATTTCATTTTTATATGTATACACGGTATCGTCATTGTAATAAGGAGCGAGCGCCTGTATTGCCATAGCGGTAATATCGACATCCGACGATGAACCGTAACCGCCGAGAACCCAGCCGCCGTATTTATTGCCGTCTACGCCGTCGGTAAGCTGCATTTTAAGTATTTCTTTTATAAAAAGCTCACGCTGATATGCGGCGTCGCTCGGAACATCATACATACCGGTATCAAGAGCAATAAGACCCCATATCCAGCCGTTTATACCCTGTTTGCCGGGACCGCCCTTTACCTTGCAGTTATAGCTGCCGTCCGCGATAAGATTTATCGGCTGACCGTTATATGTTCCGAAGCTTGCGGGGTCGCCGCCGAGAGCCGCTATTGCAACAACGCCTCTGTGCCACTCGGTAGCCTTTACGCTGTGAAGTGTACCGCCGTTTTCGGTGTATGTCTTTTCGACGTATGACTTCATGGCATTGAGATAGTCGGTGTAGCCTGTGCCGTCGTCGATAAGATAAGTATATTTTCCGTCTACGGAATCGAAATATCCGTAACGACCCATAGCAAGTGCCATCCAGTCGGTAGCCGTAGAGCTGGCGCCTGACATATAGCTTTCATTGCCCAAAAGAGTGTCGGCGGAAGTGAGCCCCGCTTTGGTTTTTGAGCTCTTGACTGCCTCTTTAATGTAACCCGAAAGCTTTGCCGAAAACTCGGTTCCCTCGCTGAACGAAGGACGAACGGGCTTATCTGCGGAAACAAGGCTTTCCCAAGCAAGCTTCGGATTTGTGTCGCCCGAAACAAATGCCGAACCGAGCATAGTCTCGGTTACTAAGTCAACCTTTGCCGCGCCGTCAACATCGCCTTTATTGCCTGTTGCCGCGAAAGACGAGGTTGAGAGATAATAGCAGTTCTCCGCCGTTCCTCTTGTGGCGCCTATCAATGCGCCGATATTGTTTTGGTAGCCTGCCGAGTCTTCAACCGTGCCTGCATTGTAGCAATTTACAAGCTCGGGAGACGCCGCTTTGTGTCCGCCGGCTACGCCGCCGACAGAGGCAGGACCCGATACCTTACCTGTGTTATAGCAGTTTTCGAGTTTGCCTGCGCGCCAATGCTGACCGCTTACGCCGCCTATGTAGCCTGTTGTACCGCTGACATTACCCGAATTGTAGCAGCCCGAAACGGTAGATGCGCCGCCGACATAGCCCACTACGCCGCCGACTCCCGAAGAGCCGCTGACATCGGCATTATTTCCGCAGCCAATTATATTGCCTGCATTGAGGTAACCGACAACGCCTGCAACCGATGAAGAACCGCTGACGCTGCCCTTAACCGTAACATTCTTAACCGTACCGCCGTTTACCTTTCCGAAAAGTCCCGCATTGGAGCCCGAAGAAATGTAAAGTCCGCTGATTACATGGTTGTTTCCGTCGAATGTTCCGGCAAAAGCCGATGACGAGGAGCCTATCGGCGTCCACGGGTTATTGGCACCGCCGAGTTCGATATTCACATTGAGGCGGATGAGCTTACCCTCGTAAGAGTTTCCGTCGTTTACGCTGTCGGCAAACGCCTTCAACTGACTGTACGACGCTATTATAATGTCGGGAGTTTTGCCCTGCCAAGAAAGCACGGGATTGCCGCCGTTTATTCCCTCTTCATCCTTTATGAATGCCGAACCGAGCATAGTCTCGGTTACGGAGTCAACCTTTGCCGCGCCGTCAACATCGCCTTTATTGCCTGTTGCCGCGAAAGATGAGGTTGAGAGATAATAGCAGTTCTCCGCCGTTCCTCTTGTGGCACCTATCAATGCGCCGATATTGTTTTGGTAGCCTGCCGAGTCTTCAACCGTGCCTGCATTGTAGCAATTTACAAGCTCGGGAGACGCCGCTTTGTGTCCGCCGGCTACGCCACCGACAGAGGCAGGACCCGATACCTTACCTGTGTTATAGCAGTTTTCGAGTTTGCCTGCGCGCCAATGCTGACCGCTTACGCCGCCTATGTAGCCTGTTGTACCGCTGACATTACCCGAATTGTAGCAGCCCGAAACGGTAGACGCGCCGCCGACATAGCCCACTACGCCGCCGACTCCCGAAGAGCCGCTGACATCGGCATTATTTCCGCATCCAATTATATTGCCTGCATTGAGGTAACCGACAACGCCTGCAACCGATGAAGAACCGCTGACGCTGCCCTTAACCGTAACATTCTTAACCGTACCGCCGTTTACCTTTCCGAAAAGTCCCGCATTGGAGCCCGAAGAAATGTAAAGTCCGCTGATTACATGGTTGTTTCCGTCGAATGTTCCGGCAAAAGCCGATGACGAGGAGCCTATAGGCGTCCATTCGGAGTCTTCTCCGCCGAGGTCGATATCGGCTGTAAGCTCTACTGTTTTTCCCGAAAAGTCTTCACCGCCGTTCACCTTTTCGGAGAACGCGAGCAGCTCCTTTGCCGACGATATTGTAAGGTCTGCCGGTGCGGCAAGTACCGCAACGGGTATCACAGACAATATCATCACAAGAGCAAGAAGCCATGACAGACATTTCTTTACTGTCTTTTTAGGTTTTAACATACCTTACTCCTTTCAAAACTCTTTACTTTTTGCGCTTTCCGCCGGGAGTTTTAAGACCGGCTTTTTCGAGAGCGCGCGGCCAAGGGCCTAAAAATGCCTTAATTCGCGAGCGTGTGGCGTCATCGAAATCGTCTTTTCGCGGAAGCCTTTTCAGCTCCTCGGATTTACGCACAAGCTCATTTACTGCCCATTTTTCTTTGTCGTCGCCAAACATAAAATCCTCCGAACACAAAAAATCTCTCCCTGCCGAAAAGCAGGGAGAGTGCAACAAATTAACCAACGAAAAAATCTTGCGCAATCGGGCAAAGAGTGCATCGACAGCACAAATCAAAAGCTGATAAATCGGCTGCACTCTTCTCACCAAAGTTGTGTTTAACCATAAAATACGGCAGGTCTCCTGACTTATGATCCCATACATCACGGGAAGAGTCGCCTTCTCGGAAAGCTCCAATGGATCGGACTCTCTTACGTCAAACACAGTAATGGCGGTTGTTCCGGATTTTAACCGGATTCCCTTTTAATTCGCGGCAAGAAGCGCGAAACCGTATTTTTTATCAAATATTAAACTGTATAAGCCCAAGTTGCAAAGACGAACCGGCAAAAAGCGTCGATTTTGCGGTTTATCTTGCAACTTATTGATATTTTACTACATAAATATTGCGCCGTCAATAAAACACGGCGCAAAATATGTGCGTAATACTTGTTTGCATTTGAAAAAATTTTAGTAAATTATTGACAATGAGGCTTTAATTTAATATAATATCAAAGCATGAAATGCGCCGATGTGGCGAAATCGGCAGACGCAAGGGACTTAAAATCCCTCGGTAGCAATACCGTACCGGTTCAAGTCCGGTCATCGGCACCAAATCGAGTATTCATAAGGGATTTGACTTTATGAATACTCGATTTTTGTTTTCCATCTTAATATTTATGTACCGAGCAGACAGTTGTCTGCTCTTTTTGTTATGCCGAGTTCGGTTTTGTAAGTGCCTAATGAAGTGCCTTACCGTATATCCGTTATATACTTTTCGGGTAAAATATCAGAAAATATTCGGAGGCAAAAAATGGAAGAACGAATTTTAACAGCAGATATTATTGAAGATTTCAGAAAAAATTTAGAGTTGCAAGAGAAAAGCACGTCAACAATTGAAAAATACATCCGCGATGTGAAAGCGTTTTCGGTATACGCCGAAAACTCAGCAATAACAAAAGAAAAAGTGATAGCGTATAAAAAATATTTGAGAAATAATTACGCGGTGCGGAGCGTTAATTCTATGCTCGCAAGCATCAACAGTCTGTTTAATTCTTTAGAATGGCACGATTTAAAGGTGAAATCATTAAAACTGCAACAGCAGGTATTCTGCTCCGAAGATAGGGAACTGACAAAGGCAGAATACGCACGACTTTGCAAAACTGCGAAACGCAAGAAAAATAAACGGCTCAATCTTATTTTGCAAACGATATGCGGCACGGGTATTCGTGTCAGTGAACTACAATATATAACGGTGGAGGCGGCAAAGCAAGGTGAAGCAGTTGTGAACTGCAAAGCAAAAACACGGTCGGTTTTTATCGTAAAGGAGCTAAAACAAAAATTGCTCCGCTACGCAGCAGAGCAAAATATTAAAAGCGGTATGATTTTTGTGACCCGCACGGGCAAGCTGATAAGCCGCACGAACATCTGGCGGGAAATGAAAGCGTTATGCGTGGAGGCGAATGTCAATCCTGAAAAGGTGTTTCCGCATAACCTGCGCCACCTGTTCGCCCGTGTGTTCTATGGAATCGAAAAGGACATCGCCAAGCTTGCCGATATTCTCGGTCACAGCAGCATTAACACAACACGAATTTATATCATCTCCACCGGCACGGAGCACCGCAAGAGAATGGAAAATATGCATTTGATAATTTAGCCTAAAAACAAAAAAATCCGCCCAAATCAGCGGCATACAACATAATCGCCATTATGTTGTATGCTCAAGAATAAATAAACAAAGTTCAGTACTTTTGTTATTGGTCAGTATAGCATATTAGACATAAAAAGTCAAGATTAGATGCAAAAAACTGTATTTATAAGCATAATAACAAAGCCTTCAGCATTGCCTGCTTCGACAATTTACATAAGGCTTGTATTTCTGCGCCCTTTTTTCACCGTTGTGCAATTTGTAAGAGTTTTTAATCAACCGCTGTACCGGTGTTTGCAACATAATGGCGATTATGTGATAAATTGGACATAGCAAGGGGGAATAAAATTATAATGGGTATTGGTTATTAGAAAAAACAAATGTTCAAGTCTTTCAGAAACAACGCTAAACGGTGTTGTTAACAGTGAGGCAACATATGAAATCATAGACGGCATTTTGATAATCCGCACAACGACTAATGACACGATACATATAACACGAGATATCGGAAAAAAGCTTGTTGATATCATCAACAGCGAACTTATTTAAAAAATTATTTAAAGTACGGGGGTAATACTATGTTAAAAAGGGATGGTTTTAAATTATTTATTTGCGCAATGGTTGCTGCATTTTTCCTTGCTTTACCATTTGTTGTGACTTCACTAAACGGAGCTGAAAAAAACGAATCGGAGTATAAAAGCGCAATCTCCGAGCATATGCAAAGAGAGCACGGTGTATCAATAGCTTCCTACCAAAGTTTCGACAGCGGCAGCGGTGCATTTGCAAAGGTTATAGTAAGAGCAGGGCTTGAAGGCAGCGGCAGCGGAAGTATTGATATGAGTGCTCAGATTACTGTTGACAAAAATTATAATATTTCTTCCTGCTCGTTATGTGATTTGGGTATATAAGGTGTCCGTATGATGAAAAAAGGAATATTATTAGTAGTTATTATAGCTTTGATTTTTTCCGGGTGCTCAAATGATAAACACCATTTCAAAAGCACCACCTTAGATATAGAAACGGTCAAAGAAAAGCTAATCATCAATACAGAATATGTCAAAGAGAATATTGTAGGGACATGGTCTGCTTCCGATGGGACTGTTATGGAATTTCATCCCAACGGAATCGCTGTGAATTATAAACCGGTTCAGATGACAGAGACCATGGAGGATGATGATATATCCTCTATTATAACCTCAGAATTAAAGAGCATTGGATATAGTGGTTATGTTATTCCGGATCCTGATTCCTACACAGACGAAGAATTACAGAGTTATGGTAATTATATTCAAAGCACAGACAAAGTAGGTGTTTCTATAAAATCCGACTTTTTTGGTACAATGGAAGATAAATTTATTTTGCACGAATTCAAAGACAAAGATACTCTCGTTGTTGGAGGATTAACATTAACAAAAATTAAAAACAATGTGCCAGAAGTTACTGACGATATCACAGGATTATACGTAAATGAACAAGATAAAACTTTAGCCTTATCTGTTATCAGAGTAAAGAATGAAAATGTTGGCTATTTTGATTGGCAAAAAACAGGCGAAGGATTAGATGGAGAGTGTGAAACTGATAATGATAGAGTAGTATTGAAAATTCATAATATAACAAATTTTGTTTTTCAGCATAAAGGGGTAGATCTTATAGAAGTAGGTTCAAACGAAATCCCCGGTAGCAATTTAACATATAAAAAAGTTAGCGATTTAGCATATAGCAGCCAAAGGACTGTTGCGCCAAGAGAGAATGGCTATTTACTAACTACTACAGAATTCGATAACAATTGGAAAAACGCAAAGGTTGGGGACACTATTATGTTTGGCTCTTATGAGCAAGACAACAACTTCTCAAACGGACCAGAACCAATAGAATGGATCGTTATTAATAAAAATGGAGCATCGTTACTTTTGATCAGTAAATTTGCTATAGAATGTCACGATTATTACACAACATCGTCAAGCTTAACATGGAAAGATAGCGAAATACGTAATTGGCTTAATAACGGTTTTTACTATGAAGCATTTAGCTTAGATGAACAAACCACAATACAAAATACAAAGTTATTTACAAACCGAATTCACGAGAGTGGAACTTCTACAACAGAGGATAAAGTTTTCCTTCTAAGTCAGAATGAAGCAGAAACATACTTTAGCAATAGTGAATCGAGGAAGTGTGAACCAACAATTTATATGAAAAAGACAATTCCGCCCGGTCTTGATGAAGATCCTGAAAGCACGACGGTATATTGGTATCTTCGCTCATCCGCAAGTGATCAATGGTGTGAGGCTTATGTTAATTACGATGGCGATATTGACTATATACCATGCGAAGCTGATTGTTTTATCGAAATCTATGTCCGCCCGGCTTTGTGGATTGATCTTGATAGCTAGCCACTAACTGTTCTATAAAAAATTTGAATATATACCCAATCAAAAAACAAATAATCCATTAAAATCAAAGGAGAAAGCAATATGCCTACAGAAACAGAGGACTCAAAAAACAATCAGTATATTTTCAAGTATAATAATGAAGTGTTCAGCCAAACAATAACATATATGAAAAATGTAGTAGAAGAAATTCAAAAGCACCAAAAGTCGAAGAGCTATTTGCCGATTCAAAAATTCTCCAGTGAAAGTGTGACTGAGCAGAGGTTTAGTGAATTCGTTCGGCTTGCCAAAGATGCTGGATACACGATATATAAGGTTATGGAGCTGTAAAGCATATACCAAAAATGCCATTGATAAAGAACTTTCTTTATCAATTTTCGCAAAGGCAGCAAAACGCACCTCACGAAAGTGGGGTGCGTTTTTTGCCTTTGCTTCGGCGGATATTTGTTTTACTTGTCGGTATTTGGCTGTTTATTTGTGTTTTTTATCTGCTTTCGGTTATTCTCACCTGTTTGGGGTTTGGTTTGGATTTGGGTTTAGGTTTGGGTTTGGGTTTGCTTATTTATATTTGTTTATGTTCATTCTTCGATATTTAAAAGCTGACGCAGCATATTCTTTGTCATAAGATTATCGGCAAACGCCAGGGTTTCACGAAGCCGCTTTTGCGGACTCTCGTCCCAATCACATTCGGGAGCGGAAGAAACACCCATTTTTCTAAGCGCGTCGCAGTAAGACTTTGCCGCAAGACGAAATTCGCGGTAATTCTTTTCGTCTCTGCCGTTCCACGCGGTATCGGCGACGGCGAACCACCTCGGAAAACACATATAGCAAAGCCGTTCAAAATCCGTGATGTACTCCGTCCATATCGGCGTTTCCACTCCGACTATTGATTTTTTGCCTATCTCCGTTAAGCCCTTTATGCTCTTCGGGTCAAACATATATACATCTTTAAGAGGATACATACCATACGGATAATCGGCATAATACGGCTTAAACTTTTCGATAATTACGGGGCAGCCCTCATTTGCGCGCTTTACCGAGATGCCCGCTTTATCAAGCCAATATGCAAGCGTTATGTTTTTATCGAGAATACCGCCGTTTGCCGCTTCGTTCCAGCAAATGACACGCCTGCCCTTTTTTTCGAGATACTCTGCGGCTCTGTTCACAAGACTGCAGTGCAGCTCCTCTTCGTTTTTAAGCCCGAGCTCGCGTATTTTTGACTGACATTTGGGGCACTTTTTCCACTTATCCTTCGGGGCTTCATCACCGCCGAGATGGAAGTACTCGCCGGGGAAAATATCGCAAAGCTCATCTAAAATGTCATAAATCAGCTTTAATGTCGCGGGATTTCCGGCGCAGAGCAAATCCTTGAATATACCTTGGCTTGTTTTTGCCTTAACCTGCTCTTTATTGCACGATAGCTCGGGATACGCCTGAAGTATGGCGCTTGCGTGGCCGGGAATATCTATTTCGGGAATAACCTCGATATATCGCTCCTTGCAGTATTCGGCTATTTCTTTCAGCTGTGCCCGAGTATAAAAATGACTGTAAACGCTGTCGTCATTTTCTTTTTTACCGAAATGCGAGCCCTCGCGGCTACCGCCTACCAAAGAAAGCTCCGGGTGCTTTTTTATTTCGGCTCTGAAGCCCTGATCGTCGGAAAGATGGAAATGAAAATAATTGAATTTGAGCATTGCCGCCGCATCGATTATCTTTTTTATTTCCTCCACGGTAAAGAAATGGCGACAGACGTCCACCATAAAGCCGCGATAAGAAAATACGGGCTTATCCCTTATTTCACATTCGGGGAGCATATTCCCGTCCTCTCGCAGAATTTGCTTATACGTAATATCGGCATAGTGTAAGGCGCGCTCACTGCCGCCCTTTAAGAAAACGCCGTCACGGTTTATTTTAAGTGAGTATTCCTCTTTTCCCATATCGGCGTCAAAACTCTCAGTTACGCTGCCTTTCGGGACATATTTGCCGGAAAACGTTATTTTTTGCGGTTTCGGAATTATATTCATAAAATTCACCCGTTTCTCATTGAGTTTTGTTTTCAAAATAAGAATAGCTATAATATAACACACAAATTATAAAATTCAAATATTTCCGTTTTACGAAACGACATATTTTATAAACACATCTTAATTTATTGTATATTATACCGACTGAACAATCATTTTAAGACAAAATTATGTAAATTTTAACGTCAAAAAGGTCGAAAATTCTATTGACGTTGAAATAAAGCAAGACTATAATTAAATTGTTAAAGATTTAACCGATACGGTGTTGTGGATAAAAAATCCGTACCGAATTTTTAAAAGAGGGAGATTCTTTTTATGGAAAACAAGAATCAGCGCATCTGTATAATCGGCGGAGGCCCTGCCGGCACAAGCATGGCAATGTACCTTGAAAAAAACGGGTATGATAACTATGTAATCTATGAAAAATCCAATCGCGTCGGAGGTAAGGCATTTTCCCCGAAAATGAAGGTTAAAAATGCCCAGGGCAAATGGGAGGACCGCACCATAGAGATGGGCGCGGTAATGGGCTGCGACACTTACTTTGCAGTTCATGAGTGCGAGGAATTCGGCGGTACAACACACGTCGGAGGCCCCCCTATGGGACGCAAATTTATGAAAGTGGACGGCACTCCTCAGAAAATGTCGCCCATAGCTATGCTCAAAAAGCTATCCAAGATGAAAAAACTGTCAAAGCTTCTTGAAACAAAATACAAGGGCTATGATGTAAACGGTCACCGCGGAATTTCGGAGGGACGCTATGAAGGTCCCTGCCCCTCTCCCGAAATGAAACTCGCTCATATTGAGGGCGTTAACCCCAACCTTAAAGACCTTTCAATGCCGTTCTCCGAATTTTTAAAGCTCAACCATTGCGAGGACGCCACCACGGTTTGGAAGGGTCCGTTCACTTCTTTCGGCTATGGTTATTTTGATGAAATCCCCGCCGCTTATGTCTTAAAATATCTTGACGCATTTACTGTTAAGCAATTCCTTTCGACAGGTAAACTGTGGACTTGGTACGACGGCACACAGAGCATTTGGGAGGGCGTTAACAATCACCTTAAGCATCCGGCGCTCTTAAATTCGGAAGTTACAAACATCAAGAGAGAAAACGATAAGGTATTTGTAACGGTAAACGGTAAGACCGAAGAATTTGACAAGCTCATAATCTGCACTCCGCTTGAGCTGTTCCTCGGCTACGGCGATCCGCGTGAAGAAGAAAAGGATCTCTTCTCAAAAATCGTACATAAGGAATACTTTACAATGGCCGTTCGTCCCGAAGAAGGCAACGCTCCCGAAATTTCATATTACTTCTTTGAAAATATGACTAACGAGACACGCGGTCATCTTATGGTATTCTATCACCGTTGGTCCGACGGCGTAACAGATCAGCCGCTCGTTACCTTTACTCTTCGTAACCACGAGGGTATGGAGGATGTTCCCTTTGACAAAGCCAAGGAAACAACTCTTAAAGATATGGAACTGTGCGGTCTTAAGGTTGACAAGATTGAGCGCATAGACGACTGGTATTATTTCCCGCACGTAGGCAGCAAGGATTATGCCGACGGTTGGTATGAAAAAGTTGAAGCTATGCAGGGCAAAGACAACACCTTCTATGCCGGTGAAGTTATGGCATTCGGCGATATGGAGGAAACCGTTGAGTACAGCCGCGACTTAGTAAGAAGATTCTTTAAATAGGAGACATAAAAGTATGCCCGATCAGAATAAAAAAATCATCAGCAAATATCAGGGTGACAAAAACCCTGATAAGCGCTATTTGAAGCTCGGCAGAAAAATCACCGACGTTGTGGCTCACAAGATAGGCGGAGTGACATCGGACGATCCCGAATATTGGGGTCTGCGCGAGGTACTTACTCCCGAAATGTGCGACGTTGCTAACAAAATGAAGCTTCGTAAGCACTACACGTTTGAGCAGTTACTCGCCATGAACAAAGAGTATGAGGCTATCGATCTGCAAAAGCTTCTTGACGAGATGTCGTATATAGGCATTCTCGAATATGACTACGGCGATAATTACGACCACAATCACGAGCTTAAAGACCGTCCGAGAATCAGACGTTACCGCGTACCCTTTTACGTACCCGGTTCGGCCGAGCTTTTCAACTCTTCCGTTGACAGAATAGCCAAAAATCCGGCTGTTGCCTCATTCTTTGAGAGAATGACGTTTACTCCGCTTGCAGGTATCACTCAGATGGTGCCTCCCGGAGGTGACGGCATAGGTATGCACGTTATTCCCGTTGAAAAAGCCATAGACGCCAAGAGCGAATCGGTGGATCTTGAGCATATTTCATACTGGCTTCAGAAATATGAGGGTCATATTTCTGCCGGTATTTGCTCCTGCCGCGCTTCACGCGCTGTTTTGGGCGACGGCTGCACAGACGATTTTGACGATTGGTGCATACAGCTCGGCGATATGGCGGATTACACCGTTGAAACCGGAAGAGCACACTACATAACAAAAGAACGTGCACTTGAAATACTCAAGCTTGCCGAAAAAAACGGCTATGTTCACCAGATAACCAACATTGACGGTGAAAATAAGATATTTGATATATGCAACTGCAATGTTAAGATATGCAACGCTCTTCGCACATCGCTTCTGTTTAACACACCTTATCTTTCGCGAAGCGCCTATACCGCCAAGGTTACAAAAGAGAACTGCGTAGCGTGCGGCAAGTGCGTTGAAACTTGCCCTGCAGGTGCCGTAAAGCTCGGTCAGAAGCTCTGCCACAAGGACGGCACGGATTTCAAATATAAGCACGCTCCCCTGCCGGACAACAACATTTGGGGTCCGTACGCATGGGATGAGAACTACCGCGATACGGCGCGTATGTCAAACACATATCCCACGGGTTCCGCTCCCTGTAAGGCTGCATGCCCGGCGCACGTTCCGGTACAGGCTTATCTTCGCCTTGCGAGAGACGGCAAATACCGTGAAGCACTCGCTATGATAAAAACCGAAAACCCGTTCCCGGCAGTATGCGGCAGAATTTGCAACAAGCGCTGCGAGAGCGAATGCACACGCGGAAAAATTGACGATCCGGTATCAATTGACGCAGTAAAGAAATTTGTAGCCGATCTCGACCTTAAAGCCGAGGACAGATATGTTCCCGAAAAAACGGTACAGTCGGTTCACGGTTCATTTGACGAGAAAATCGCCATCATCGGCGGCGGCCCCGCAGGACTCAGTGCCGCATATTATCTCGCCCAGATGGGTTATAAGCCGACGGTATTTGAAAAAAATCCCATTCCCGGCGGTATGATGACATACGGTATTCCGAGCTACAAGCTCGAAAAGGATGTTATCGCTGCCGAAATCGACATAATCAAGGCTCTCGGTGCAGAAATCAAGTGCGGCGTTGAAGTCGGCAAGGACGTCACCATAGATGAGCTCAAAAAACAGGGCTACAAGGCATTTTACATCGCCATAGGCTGTCAGGGCGGCAAACGTCCCGGCGTTAAAAACGATGACGCAAAGGGCACCGCTATTGCCGTAGAATATCTCCGCCACTGCTTTGAACACCGCGAGGATTCATTCTCCGGTAATGTTGTGGTAGTCGGCGGCGGTAACGTTGCGATAGACTGCGCGCGCAATGCTCACCGTCTCGGCGCAACTGACGTTAAGATGTTCTGCCTTGAATCGCGCGACACCATGCCTGCGAGCAACGAGGAAATACTTGAGGCCGAAGAAGAAAACGTCGGCATAAATCCCTCTTGGGGACCGAAGGAGGTCACCGTAAACGACAAAGGAGAGGTTACCGGCATCATCTTTAAAAAGTGCCTTCGCACGATAGACCCAGAAACTGGCAAATTCTCTCCCGTATATGACGAAAACGAGACTGTTGAAATAAAGGCAGACAAAATCGTTTTTGCCATAGGTCAGGCAATTGAATGGGGCAACCTGCTTGAGGGCTCAAAGGTGAAATTCTGGCACGGCAATTACCCGGTTGCGGACAAATTCACATATGAGACGGACGATCCCGACATATTTGTCGGCGGCGACGTATTTACCGGTCCGCGTTTTGTAATAGACGCCATTGCAGCCGGTCACGAGGCGGCTGAGAGCTTACATCGCCATGTACGCCCCGACGCTTCGATGACCATAGGCCGTGACCGTCGCAATTTCACACCGCTCAACAAGGACGACCTTACATATCCGTCTTATGATACGGCAGGACGTCAGGAAGCCGGTATGGATGAAAGCATCGACTACAAGATGTCCTATAAAGACGCACATCTCGATTTGACAGAGGAGCAGGTTAAAACCGAAACCGGCCGCTGTCTCGGATGCGGCGCATCGTATGTTGACCCGCACAAGTGTATAGGCTGCGGTCTTTGCACCACGAAGTGTGAATTTGACGCAATACATCTTGTACGCGATAATCCGAAATGCACCGATATGAGAGTAGCCGAAAAGAAGGTCGGCGGACTTATGGGCTACTCCGCAAAACGTGCGTTTAAAATACTCGGGCATCTTGGCTCGGATGAGGCGAAAGAGCTTAAAAAGAAGCGCATAGCCTACAAAAAAGCGCACAGCGACAAGGGCTAAGCCATGCACGAGCTCGGTATAGTTCTGAATGTCATAGACAGAGTAGAAGAGATTGCCAAGGAAAACAACGTAAAAAAGGTCACCAAGTTGACTCTTGAAATAGGCGAGGTTTCATCGATTGTTCCGTCATATTTTTCGGACTGCTTTGAGTGGGCGAAGAAAAAAACGGATTATATGAAAGACACCGAGCTTGAAATGATAATCCTTGAGGGTCTCTCCTACTGTCGCGACTGTAAAAAAACATATAAGACCACCGAATACGCAAAAAAATGTCCGCACTGCGGCAGTGACAATACATATCTTGTCACCGGCGACGAGATGCGGATAAAGGATATTGAAGTTATCGGGTAGAAAAACGGAGCTGTATTTTTTTACAGCTCCGTTAATATTTATACATTCAAATAACCGCACAGCAGCTTCAGCGTATTATAAACGCCGTCGATATGGCTGCGTTCATAGCCGTGGCTCGCATAAACTCCGGCTCCTATCAGCCCGTGTCGTATATCTGCGCCCGAACGCAATGTAGCTTCAACATCCGAGCCGTAATGCGGATATACATCGACGGCATAATCGGCACCCATTGCCTTTGCGGCTTCAATCAGTTTGCCTACGGTATCATAGCTGTAAGGTCCGCCGGAATCCTTAGCGCAGACGGACACCTGCTTTTCCGTACATTTCAATCCGTCGCCGACGCACCCCATATCGACCGATATTGCCTCGGTAACTCCGCCCGGCACAGTCGAGGAACCGCCGTGGCCGACCTCTTCATAAACGGTAACGTGCACATACACGCGCCGCGGTAAAACTATACCGTTGTCTTTAAGATATTTTGCAAAACCGAGCAATATGCCCACAGAGAGCTTATCATCAAGGAATCTGCTTTTTAAATATCCGGATTCGGTACGGCGTGTACGCGGTTCAAAGCAAACTATATCGCCCGTTTCTATGCCGAGTTTTCTTGTATCCTCATCGGTTTTTACGTCCTCGTCGATGACGATTTCGACGCTGTCCCAAGTACGCGAAACAGTCGAAAAATCGCCGTTAACGTGAATTGAAGCGTTACAAAGTTGAAGCGCGCCCTCATATATTTTGCCCGAACGGGTATATATTCTGACATTCTCCGTTTCGGCGTTGCAGGCATTCATACCGCCGAGGGGCGTTATTCTCAGTCTGCCGTTGCTCTTGACTTCGGCGACCATTCCGCCGAGGGTATCTGTGTGCGCCTCCAAAAGCAAAGCATTGTTATCATCTTTTCCGCCGAGGTCGGCAAGAACGCCGCCCTTTACCGTGTATTCGGCGGGAAATCCGAGAGCCGAAAACTCCTTTTTAACAAATTCGGCGGCTTTTTTGGTAAACCCCGTCGGGGAATCAATATTTAACAGCGTGCTCGCCTTTTCCCATGAGTAATCTGCATATTTTTTATCTATCACAGCTTATCACCGCAGCTTTCCGAAAAATTATACTATTAGTTTACCATAACCGCGCCGAAAAAACAAATATGCGTTGATTTTCAGTGTAGTAAAGCGAAAAATGTTACGTATAAGCACAAGTGTAGTTAATATATATCTAAAGTGTGTCGATACATAACAAGCAAAACCGTCTTTAAAGCCGCACGGGCATAGGCGTACAGGCTCAGGCATAGGCATAGGCATAGACATAGACATAGACATAAACAAAAGTAAAAGTAAAAGCAGAAGTCAAAGTCAAAGTCAAAAGCCATACGTCAAAAGAGAAATTACATTTTATTTTTAAACCTCTTTGGGATTTATAAAAAAGGCAGCCTTTCGGCTGCCTTTTATGGTGGAGATGAAGATGATAAATCCGAAACCGTATTAAGTTCTGATAATGTCAGGCTTTTAGCATTATCTTTGATATTGAAACAAAAGTCTATTCTGTCATCATAAAACACAACGGAATTAGCAAATGTGTCTATAAGCATTTTTCGATTTTCAAGTTTGTTCATATCAAAGTTTTTGAATCCGTCAAACCACGAATATAAAAACTCTTTTGTTAATAACGGATGTGATATGTTTTCTTTTGCGATTTCCGTTTCTAAATTTTATTTTGTGCCTTAAAGTTCATCAAGTCGCTTTTTTGTTGATTTTGTTATTATGCCTTGCTCAATCGCATTAAGAATATTTTCAATGGCTGTATCGGTCTGTACAAGTTGCTTTTTAAGAGATTTCAACATTGGGCTTCCTTTACCTTGAATAGACAAAATCTTGTTTACTAACAAATCAACGAGCGAATCATCATCTATGAATTTCATAACTTGATAAATAACAATATCTTCTATCCAGTCTTTTTTAACTGCCTTTTTATCACATGTTTTATTACGCTTGGTGTTGACACATTTATAATAACTGTATCTTCTGCCACGGGCATTTCCGCTTTCGCCAACCATAAACGATTTGCATTTGCCGCAGTACAATTTAGTTGTCAACAAGTAGTCATCAACAGCCTTATGTCTTGACGGCGCACGCTTGTTAACGGCTATCATTTCCTGCACCTTATCAAAACCATCATTCGGAACAATGGCAGGAATTCCGTTTTCAATAACAACATCCTTATTAATATAATTGCCAATATAACGACGGTTGGTCAATATTTTAGAAATATTATTTATTGTAAAATCTCGACCGTTAGCATTTTTCAAGCCCTTGTTGTTCAGTTCTTCTCGGATTTCTTTCTGCGTTTTACCGGAAAGATAATCATTAAGAATATTCAAAACAACAGGAGCAAGAGTCGGATTGATTTGAAAATGTTGCTCATCATCAATCATATAACCAAAAGCGACAGAGCCACCGTTATATTTGCACTTCAAAGCATTTTCGGTTAAGCCACGGTTGATTTTTTCTGCAAGTTCGGCAGAATAATACTCGGCATAGCCTTCAAGCATAGACTCAAGCAAAATACTTTCTGCACCGCTTGAAATCGCTTCGGTTGCAGAAATAACCTTAACGCCGTTCTTTTTCAAAATGCGCCGAGTCATAACGGTTACGGGCAAAGCTATCAAGCTTCCATTGGAACTATCTTTAATCCTCTGCTGAAACGACGGACGATTGTCCGTTTTTGCAGATAATGCTCTGTCAATATATGTATCAATTATACGAATATCATTCTTCTAGGCAAACTCTTTGCATTCACGAATTTGCCCATCAATACTTTCTTCACGCTGATTATCACTTGAATATCGTGCATATATAATTTCTGTCATTTTATCAACCTCCTGTGCTGTGTGTTATAACTCTTCGCAGCAGAGGTGTCAAGTTAAAAAAGCAGCCCTGAAATCAGGACTGCTTTAACAATTAACTTGCCAAGTCTATATTTTTATGACATTCGATACTATTTTTGTCTGTAATGTCTTTTAATTTTTTACTTGTCTTTTCCAAATCTTCAACTGCTTTTTCTATTTTTTGGTTTGAAGGTATCACACTTTGTTCTAATGCGTCAGCTTCCGCATTGATTTTTCTAGTTTCCGCACTAATTTTATCAATTTGTGCTTGCTTCAACTCTTTATCTAATTGAATATTTTCCTCTATAACTTTAGTTTCGGCTATTTTCTTTTTTCTGTCAATATAATCATTACGCAATTTATTTATTTCATCAATTAGTCCAATAATTCCTTTTTTTGTGCTACCATCTGAATCTTTTAATTTTCCTAAAACAGTATTCACAATAAATATAACTGAAAATGTAGTTGGTACCGCATAATTAAGTATAACTTCAATAAATCCAGGAGAACCAACCGCTGTTTTAATTGTGATTTTTTTATAAGATTCATCCTCTCCGTATAACTCATAAAAAACATCAACAATCTCCAATATTGAAGCTTGCAATTCAACATTACTTTTCATTTCCAAATCTGATGAACTTGTTTTTTGTAATGATAAATGTATAAAATCATCTACAATATAACATGAGTAAATATTTCTATAAATATAGTCAGCATATTTGGTTATGTTAGAAATAGTTTGTTGAACTTTCATTATTTTGCTTAAATAAATATCTCGACTAACATCTATTTCACTGAACCACTTAACTTTTCTTTTATGTGTATAAGAACAAACAGCATATTCTTCATTAGAATTATTTATATGGGACACTTCTTCCACTGTTTCACCCAAAATTCCTACACGAATAAACTTAGTACCCTCTGAAGGAATTAATACTAGATCACCATTATTCATTACACAATGGAAATTATATAGTTGACTAAAAATTAAGCCAGGCCTTTTTTCATCTGGATATAATTCATTAATCTTTTCTTTTTTTGCATCATTACTAATACTACTGTTTAACAACAAGTCAACTGACACGGCATCCCAACCAAGTGCAACATATTTATTAGTTGTAAAATCATTATAATATAAACCACCATTAGTTCTAATAAGCCAAATTTGTCTTTCATTAGAAATCTCAGGTATTGATAATACAGTAAAATTATCCATAAAATATTTTCTCCAGATATTTATTTACAAAATTATATCACATATATAAAACAATTACAAATTTTGATATTGTTTACTAATATAAATCGTTAAATTACAATGTTATAGCAATATAATTCAAAATTTCATCTTTAACTTTATCGTAGTATATGATATGCTCAACAGTTTCTTTGACTTCACTGATACCCAGTTGTTGTTCTTCCTCGTTATCACATTCAAGCATCAATGCTCTTTTGATGTTGTATTCAAGCCAACCGAGTCTGCCATTGTTGCTGTAATACAAAGCCTCCCAGTCAACATTTGTATCAAGATTTGTATTATCAAAATATGACTTGATAAATGTATTAAACAAATCAAAATCTATATTACAGCTTTCATAGCCTGACCAGCAAAGTGCGAGCTCAAACAATTCGAGATAAGGATTTGAATATCCTAAACATTCCAAATCAATCAGCTTAAACTCATCACCAAGCCAAAGTACGTTTTTGCTGTCCATATCGTTATGGCAAATTGCTTTGACCGGAAGTAATTTCTTTATAGCCTCGTTGACTTTCGTCATGCTGTCATTGAATAAATCGGCATAATCCTTTATGTAATCATAAATCGGTGAGTTCATATCCTTGGCAAGCTCAATATATTTTTGCCAGTCAATGTGCATTTCGTCTTTCTCGAAAGGTTCATTTTTCAAATCAATATTATGAATTTTTGCCAACACTTCGCCTATCTTTTCGCAATGAACTGACTTGATTTCACCGTCTTTTAATGACTTGCCGTCATACCACTCAAAAACATAATAATATTGACCATTTAATTCCTGCATTTTTCTGTTCTTGAATTCCAAAGCATAAACTGCAGGAATATTGTTTTGCTTTAATATTGTCTCAATATCATCAGCGATTTTGTAGTTGCCCATTGCAGTAGGTCGTTTCATAATGTTATGGTTTAAAAGCTTGATTATGTAACTGCCTTGTTCGGTAACAGCCTTAAACATTCGGTGCATGAAACCGCCTGTTACCTGAACAGGATTTTTAAGCACTTTGCCTAACTGCAAATCTTCTGCAACTAAATTGAAAAAGTTATCCATATTCATTATTTTTTACCTATTTCTTTGTACGCATATGAAAAATCAATTGGCGGAGTTGTTACAGAAATATATACAAACTCTTCATCTGAATCATTATATAATCCGTGAATATCTCCTGCCTCAAATCTCACAACATCACCTTCTGTGAATTTTTGCTCATTATCATTAGCTAGCAATAATCTACCGTTTCCTTTCAACGCATACCAAATTTGTTCTGAAAATTCGTGCGAGTGCCTACTCTGTTTTGCATTAGACTTTAAGTGTACTTCTGTAATTGTAACCTTATCATTATTTGAATTATTCGGATTAAGTAGTTGCCTTGATGTCACACCAGGATTTTTGAAATCCGCTATACTTTGTTTTGAAATAAATTCCATTAGTATTTCTCCATTTCAAATATTCCTAAAATCTTATCAATATCATTAATATCTTTAAAGGATCTTGGATAATCATAACCTTTGTTGATTATTGCAAAAATTCTTTCGGTATATTTTTCAGTACCATATTTCTTTATGTATAAAGCATAAGCTTTTGCATCGTTTTCGCCTGAATTAAAAAAGCCTGTTTGACAGTCTGCCACATTTTCACATTTCCAACAGCCGTCAATGTTTTTGCTTTTACAGCAAACAACATTAGGACATTTCTTATCTTCAAACAAATTTTCATAAGAACAGTTTGAATTATTGCTTTTACAGCCATCACATTTAGTAAAAAACAGTGCTCACAATGATTACCACAGTATCCTATTTCTTTCATTGTTGCACTACATAAATTCTCTTAATCTGCTCATAGTAACCTTGTTCATCAGCAAAATCCGATAAGCCACCAAACTGACTCATTGTGCCTATGAGCGGTATGTTTTCAAATACTGTGCTTTTCAATTTTTCAACAGTTGCATCAACAAATTTATCTGCAAAGATAACCTTTATATCTCTGCCGAAATAAGATTCAATGCTGTAATCGACCTTGTCTGTAAGTCCGCTTGCGTTATGTAAATCAGCTACAAGTGCCTGTGCTTCAACAAGGTTGTTTTCTCGTTCTGTCAAGTCATTCGCTTGCAGTGCTGCATTGATTTTTGTCTTGATACTTTCATAAATATTTAACTTGTTGAAAGCTGTACCAAACCATTTGCTGTAAGGAGCATAAGTATCTTTATACAAGAAACACAATCTCATTAATCTTTATGTAATTCTTGAACAAATTATTTGTGAGCCTATTTCATCACCGACCTCACCGCAACGCTTAACAAAGGCTTGCTCAGATGAAATTATCTCCCATTGTGATGCGATGAGATATAGTTTAACCTCATCAGGATAAAACTTTATTTTATCAGTCTGTTCTCCAATATTAAGCTCGTCCATAAACATTTTGCCGGACACCAAAGATAATAACCTGTGCTCCGAGAATGCAAGCCAATCAAGAGGCTTGATATTATCCAAATCTGCTGTGCCGATTTCATCAACAAGAAACTCACCAAAGGTTTGATTAAATATCAACGGATTAACCTTACCACATTTAATAAACTGCGGGTGCTGAACGCCGCAATAATTTGGGTCAGGCTCGGTAAAATTGACACTGTAACCCATATACTCATAGGGCAGATTTTCTGCAAATCTGTTTAATATTTCGTCTTTTTTATCTATGTCATTTTCACTCAGGAACATATAGAAACGAGGTCCCCACATGTGGTCACGGGACACCTCGTCATCGTAGCCAAGAACATCCGAGCCGTAACCAATTAGACCTGCAGAATAATGCAAGTCAGGGAAATATTTATCAATAATAGGCTTTGCACATTCATTGAAAAAGCCTTCACATAATGCTAACCCTTTTATAAAATCACTCATATTTTATCTCTAAATTTCGTTATATTTTTTTAAATAACTTTGCAGACCAAAAGCTCATATCCATTTTTTCAATATAAAAGTAAAGAATGCTTTTATAATTCTTCGTAGCAGTAGATAGAGTAATATAGTCAACATTCTGCTTATGGTAATTCTCGGTATATTCAAAGAGTGCCTTTCCTATACCTTGTGAACGATATTTCTCTTTTACATATATTTCATTTATATCAAAGCATTTTGAACCCTTGTCAATCGGTGTAATTGCTTCATTAAGCACTGAACATTTGCCAAATAAGTAGCCGATGATTTGAGCATCTGAATATGCAAGAAACAAATCGTTTCCAATTAGATCGTTCTTATCATTTGCGCAGTAACCGTATGTTAAATCTTCACTTTCCCATTCTTTTGAAAGTGCAATAACCGCTTTTATATTTCTGTCGTCTAATTCACACTTTTTAATCTCAATTATCATACATATTTCTCCACTGTTTTATCCACTCAAATTGTTTATCAATAAACTCTTTGTCTATACAATCTAAGCCTTTTATAAACCTATTCCTTTTCATAATACCAATTATCCAAAGCTTCCACAGCTTTTATTATATTGTTAGTATACATTGTATCATCAATGCCAATCAACATAAAAATTATTTTTCTATACATTATAGATAGTTTTGCAATATAAAAAACACATTGAACGCCATCTAAACACGCTTTATCTTGAAGTGATTTTACATGTGATATTTTGTTTCTTGTGTTAACTAATATATCCAAAAAATCTTTAAAATTTCCATTAAGCTCCTTATAAAATATTTCACTGCCAAAAGTTTTAATTACTGTTTTGAGTGCTATTCTTAAATCTATTCTTTTTGTATATTTATTTCTTTCAATATGAAAACTCCTATTGTTATTTTCAACAATCTCTCCAAATGGTTTTACCATTTCAATTATGCTTGATATTTTACAATCAACGGGCATATGAATATCTGATAAACAATACAAAAGCATATTAAAGGCAATATCTAATTCATCAGACACACGAGCCCATTCTAACAATGCATTGGATAAGTCAATGTCCTTGAAATTTACTAGTTTCATTAATCTGTATCTACATATATCAATAGATTGATATATCGGCGGTCTATTATCAAAATAACCGTCAACTTCATTTTGATATATGGTTGGATTTTCCATTTTATCAATCATTTTTGCACTTTCAATTGGATAAAACCTTCCGTCAAAAACAAACAACAATTGTTCTATGAGAGATTCCATTTCAAACAATTCTGAACATTTAACTACCTTATCTGTTCCGATTAATATTTCTCTTTTTATATACTGTTCTATTTTTACTCTATAATTTGTATTATTATAAACATACTCGAAATCATTTAAATAAGTTCCACCAAACATACCATTATCATTAGTTTGGATAATTTTTAATTCCATCGCTGTAAGTCTCAAAGTTTTCTCCTACTAATTTATTATGTTTTGCTATAAGAGCAGCTTTCATATCTGTACCTGTAATTTCACCTTTTGCCCATTTTGCAGAAAGATCCTTTGCAAAGGCTGATACAGGCGCGCCTTCAATACTATTCAACGCATCTGCAACTTTGATTGCAGCCGTTCTTTTTGTTTCAATTGGGGACATTGTATCACTCCTTTACACATTTATTTTATAATATAGTATGGATAATTACAATAAATTTATTTTGATACCTAAATTTAGCAAAAAACAATTTATAGTAAAAGCCACAGCATACAAAAATCAGAATGCTGTAGTTTAATTTAATTGTCAGATTCATAACACAAAGCAGTTAGTCCAAATAGGCTACTTTTAATCATATTGTACCCGAAAAGTATGAAAACAAAATTGTCGCCCTAAAAGGTTGTGGTATGTTACCTTGAACAGAGCGGCATTGCAAGTACGATTTTCTATATTTACTTATGCATTTTTGATGGATAAACAATATAAAAGCCGGAATGAAAAAATAATGATTTTTGAAACGAAAATCTATGGCTTTTGAATGGGTTTTGAAACGGATTTTAAGCCGTCGATTTTAAAGCAGGATAAAGGGGTATGATTTTCGGGCATTGAAAAGCCCGAAAACGCCGTCCGGCAAAGCGTGTCGGCTTTTCGATTCGTAATACTTTTGCGTATGATATGAAATTCGTATGCAGTAAGGGGTATTTTTCGTAGAAAATCAAGGTTTTTGGGTATTCAGTCAAGTGTTACGTTATGATAAACCTATTTTTGAAAAATCAGGCAATGCTGTAAGCAAAAATTGACGAGTTGGCTCTTAAATAGAGTAACTCGTCGGACTAAACCTCAAAACGGCTTGTAGGCAATTTGTGCGAGCCTGTGAGCAAAAAAATTGTGCAAAATATAGTACTTGAGTTCTGAAACACATTAGCGTATTGTGTGCTTGAAAAGGAGGCGCACAATATGAAAACAAACACAAAAACAAAAGGCAAAATAAATCAAAGGAGGCAGATATAAAATAAATAAGAGTGTTGCCTTATGGCAGCAAAAGGTGAATGGAACATTCCGAATTATGAATTAGAAAAACTTGCTCATTATTTTCTCGAACTAATTGCTGAGCAAAACGAGAACGAGAGTAATGACAAAAATCCGAATAACAAGGCATAAAAATAAGGCAGGGATTTTAACAACTTCATAAAAGACACAATAGAACAAATAACCCTCTTGATATAGAACAAATATCAAGAGGGTTATTAACGTCAAGAAGTTATCAATTGATTCAGCACATAACTTTCTATTTAAACTTTCAATTATTTCTTTTCGAAATATTTTACATTATCCAATACTTATTATTGTTATATTAATTAAAATAAGGTTCATATTCTACAGAATATTTACTTTCAGGGAAAAGGAACTTGTGTAATGCAATAAAGTAATCATCCGTCATACTGGCAATGTAATCAACAACAATTTGATTGTTTTCTTCTGAAAGATAATCAATACTATGATATTTTCTCAAAGCATCACCAATAGGATTTATATGATGCTTAAAAATTATAGAATCTTCATCGTTTTTCTCAATATCATCCAGCAACTTATAATATATATCTTCAAACATCGGTTTTATTATACTGTTGTATTGATTATTTATATTTTTGTCTTTATAAATCACTTCAGAATTTTCTTTTTTTGCCATACGCAAATCCTTAAACGCATTATCGCTGAGTGATATGTAATCTTTACCGTAACTGTGTTCAATAATATCAACAGTTAAATTATTAATTATTTTTGCATTTTCTCTACCTATTAATTTAGTAGTGAACTCATAATCGGGATCAATAATACCTGCTAACGCTGCATCCTGTCGATCTTTCCCTAAATACGCAATCATATCACATATTCTTACCACGCAGCCCTCAAGAGTCGATGGAATAAGTTTTTTGATTGCTTTTTTCCCTTCTGTATAACACAATTCCATTTCAGTATCATAATCATCAAATGATTTTTCATACTTAGGCTTGTATCCTTGCTGTTCAAACTCACCATTATGACATAAGACGCCATCTAAAGTCTGCATTGTGAAATTTCGAGCAAAAATAGTATCTAATACTCTTGCGCTATGAACATTATGATTGAAATATCTATTGGTTTCATTATGATACAACTCACTTAAGAATCTTTCACCGGCATGTCCAAAAGGTGTATGACCAATATCATGCCCTAATGCAATAGCCTCAATCAAATCCAGATTCAATCCTAAGACTGAGCCAATATTTCGTGCAATTCTTGAAACGAGTTGGACATGCTGTGCTCTTCGTGTAATATCGTCATTATTTTTAAACGAAAACACCTGTGTTTTATCAGCATATCTGTTATAGTATGGCAAATGCATAATTTTTTCCACATCACGAACAAACACGGGACGCCATAAATTGGCTTTATCAATGTCATTATTTCGTCTGACAGCCATTTCGTCCTTAAAAGCATATGGGTTTATCCAATGGCTTTCCCTGTTAGAAATAATTTTTTGCTGTAAATCCTCATCAATACGGTTGTATTTTATATCCGACATTATTTTACACTCCCTATTATGCTGAAATTAAATATCCAAACTATCATTGTTAAGCAAAAATTCCTTTATTCCAATCATAACATACCCTTTATCATCTCTTCGGGGTTTAATGCTTTTTTCCACCACAACAATTTTTTTGAAAGAGTCATTAGTTTTTTCGAAAGGACGGGTTTCCTGCTCCCATTTTTCTTCATCGGGAATATTGTATGCAGATTGAACATAGTATCGCTTACTGCCTTGATTAGCTACGAAATCAATTTCTACTTGCTTTCGGGTATCCTTGCCCTCGGCGGTTTTTTCTCTAAACTCAACTACACCGACATCAACATTATAACCTCTGTATCTGAGTTCGTTATAAATTATATTCTCCATCAAATGAGTTTCTTCTATTTGCCTAAAATTAAGCCTTGCGTTACGAAGTCCAGTGTCCTCAAAATACAACTTATAAGGTGTGCTGATATATTTCTTACCTTTTACATCATACCTCTCTGCTTTGCTGAGCAAGAAGGAGTCTTTTAAGTAACCAATATATTTATCGATAGTCGAGGCGCAGAGTGTAGAATTTTTAACGGATTTGAATGTGTTTTCTAATTTTCTTGGGTTTGTTAAAGACGAAATTCCCGATGCCAAAATGTCAACAAGTTCACTGATTTCCTGATCGGAATTAAGATTGTTTCGAGCGACAATATCCTTAATATATACATTTTTCATTTGCGTAATAAGGTAGTTGCTTTTTTGTTCATCGGTTTTCATTAAAGCGACCGCAGGCAGTCCGCCGTACACCATATAGTCGTCAAAAGCTTCGTCTTTACTGCCGTCATATGCAGAGTAAAACTCCGAAAATGATAAAGGCAAAACATGTATTTCGTCGCCACGGCCCTCAAATTCGGTTAAAATATCACTCGACAAAAACTTAGAGTTACTGCCTGTAACATAAATATCTAAGTTATCCTTTCTCATATATCCATTCAAAACCGCTTCAAAATTACCAAGCAGCTGAACCTCGTCAAGAAGAAGATAATACATTTCGTCATCGACAATCTTGCCCGCAAGATATTTCATAAATTTTCTAGGATCGACTTTTCTGTTTTGCTCACTGATATCTAAAATATCTTCGTCTATAAGCAATAAATCATCTGCCGAATCAAAAGCAAATCGGATAATATGATTTTTGTCTACGCCTTCGGACAGTAAATAATTATAAAAGATTTTATTTAATAGATAGGATTTACCGCATCTTCTGATACCGGTGATTACTTTAATAAATCCGTTTTGCTTTCTCATAATAAGCCTGTTTAAATAAATATCTCTGTTAATTTCCAATATGCCACCTCATTTAATATTTTTGCCTCTATCGTCGTTTTTGTTAATTCGATTATACTATAGTTTACTCGATATTTCAAGTTTTATAACAAAATGGTGACTTCATATGTGAAAAAAGTGGTGGTATTTGTATTGTAGTATGTAAACGATACCAGTACAGGCTTCACGCTAAATATTTATATACAGATGACAGATATAATGTAACAAACAGTTACAAATACTTCGTGAAACTTGCTTTTGAAAAGCGTATTAAAATAATACAACACACAGCACAAAACAAAAAACAGGCAGGAAATTAACCCTGCCTTGTGTCTATATAAACAGAAAATCCGAAACTGTTACCAATGATAACAAGTTTCGGATTATTCTTTGTTGGTGGAGATGGCGGTAATCGAAACCGCGTCCGAAATCTCATCCTCACAAATTTCTACGAGCGTATCCGTCTATTTAAAATTCCCTCGGCACATCGCCCGACGGCGGTCTATGCGCTTTGGTAGCCCTGCTGTGTGTGACGGGTTACAAGGCGGTTACCCGTTCACATTTACCGCTGATGACGCTCCTTATCCGATCGCGGTACTTCGGAGGGAACGACCCGCTGACTTAAGCAGCGAGTAAAACTTTAGAATCTTTGTCGTTTATTTTTAATAAACTGTGGCTGTTTAAAGCGGCACCACACCGCTGCTCGCTTATCGTGGTTCAAAGACCCCGTCGAAATCCTTTCATCCCCTTATATATTATCTCATTCGCTCTTTCAGCTCTCTGTCGATAGTGCGCGTAGCTTCCTTTTTGGCCGCAACGTCGCGCTTATCGTAATTCTTTTTGCCCTTACAAAGACCGACTTCCATTTTTGCCCTGCCGTTTTTAAAATAGACCGACAGCGGTATGAGAGTCAGCCCCTGCTGTTTTATTGTGCCGTAGAGCCTGTGTATTTCTTTTTTATGCATTAAAAGGCGTTTTACGCGCAGAGGGTCGCGGTTAAAAATATTGCCGTGATCATACGGGCTTATATGAACCGAATTTGCAAATATTTCGCCGCCGTCGATACTGCACCAGGAATCCTTTAAGTTTATCCTGCCTTCGCGTATACTCTTGACTTCCGTGCCGAAAAGCTCTATACCCGCCTCGTAGGTTTCAAGAATGAAATAATCGTGGTAGGCTTTTTTATTTTGTGCAATTTTTTTGATTTGCTCGGCAGCCATAAGTTTTACCTTTCGTCAACATTATCGGCAGCTAACTGCCGAACCTTTTAATCATATAAGATTTCTGCCCTCAAGTGCGCGCATCAAAGTTACTTCGTCGGCATACTCAAGGTCGGCACCTACGGGAACACCGTAAGCAAGCCTTGTTACTTTTATGCCGATGGGCTTTAAAAGCTTGCTGATATACATAGCCGTTGCCTCGCCCTCCACCGTGGGGTTTGTAGCCATAATGACTTCGTTTACGCTGTCATTCATACGCAAAAGGAGCTCTTTAACGGTGAGGTCGTCGGGGCCTATACCGTTCATCGGCGAAATAACGCCGTGCAGCACGTGATACAGACCGCGGTATTCGTGGGTACGCTCAAACGCTATGACATCACGCGGACTTTCAACCACGCAAATTGTAGATCTGTCGCGCTTTTCATTACTGCAAATCGGGCAGATTTCATCTTCGGTAAGATTGCGGCAAATTTTGCACTGATGTATTTTTTCGTGAGCCGTCACTATGGCATTTGCAAGCTCTGCGGTCCCGTTATCGTCAAGCCCGAGCACATAAAATGCCATTCTTTCCGCCGATTTTGTGCCTACTGACGGCATTTTGCGAAATTCGTCTATCAGCTTTTCAAGCGCAGGGATATTGTATCCCATTAAAACATACCGCCCATTCCGGGGATATTAAGTCCGCCGGTAAGCTTATTCATTTCACGCTCTGCGGTTTCGTCGGCTTTACGCATAGCCTCGTTGAGAGAAGCCATAAGAAGATCCTCAAGCATTTCGGGCTCTTCGGGGTCGATAACCTCGGGTTTGATTTTGATAGCCTTAATTTCATGTGAACCGTTTACCGTAACCTCAACCGCTCCGCCGCCTGCCGACGCATTGTATTCCGCTGCGGCAAGCTCGTCCTGAAGCGCGCTCATATTACTTTGAACCTCCTGGAGCTTTTTCATCATATTGGCTCCGGTAGGACCCTGGTTCGGAATTCTTGCTTTCATATTATTACCATTTCCTTCCAATTTAATCTTATTTACTGGTCTATAACATTGATGCCGAGTTCCTTTGCCCTGCTCAAAAGCCCATCTAACGGGTCTTTTTTCGGCTTTGCCTCGGAATGCTCGTCATTGTATATTCCTATACGATATTTTTTGCCGCTGACCTCATACACGGCCTTTACAATGTCGTTTGAAAAATTACCTGTCATCAGCATTTGGCCGAGTATTGAATTTGACGATTTTATAAGTAAAAATCCGCCCGGATGAACAAATGCCGTAGAGCCGTTTAAAAATCCCGTAAGAGCCGGTGAAGTGCGCGACAATATATCGACAACCTCAGCCCAATTTTCAAACACTTCGTCCGATTTTATTTCTCGGTTTTTATCTTGCGACGTCTCATTTACTTTCGGCTCCGCATTGTTTGGCTCATCATAAGCGGCAGGCGTTTTATCGGAAACAGCCTCTTTGCTTTTGGGCTTTTCGTTTTTAACCTGCTGTGTTTGCGCTTCGTTCGGCTCGCTTTGCTTCACCGGAGATGCGTTCGCGGCAAAATCCGACTCCAGAGATTCGAGAGAGGGCTTAAACACGCCGTTTTTAAGCTTTACTTCAATATCCGAAATTCTGCGTAAAACAGCCGCCGTATCCGTATCAAGCTTCGGACTTGTCAGTCTGATAACAGCCATTTCGGCACTTGTGCGCCTGTCGGCTCCCCTTTTGATTTCGACTATGGCGTCACCGATTCTGTCCATACACGAGAGAACACTCTCAAGCGTTAAGCTCTTTGCCTGGCGGCGTATTATCTCTATTTCGGAATCGGGGCAGATAACGAGCTCTCTGAAATTCGGAACCGTCAGCGCAACCATCATATTGCGGAAATGAGAGAGTAATTCGCTTAAAAGACGTTCCATATCGCAGGAATTATTGTAAAGCTCATCTATTATCGTGAGAGCCTTTGGACTATCGTGAGAGATTACGGCGTCAACAAGCTCAAACAGATGCTCTCTGCCGGCTATGCCTGCGGCGTCGCTTGCCACCTTTTCGGTTATTTGGGTTCCGTAAGACGCACATCTGTCAAGCAGCGACAAGGCGTCACGGAGCGCGCCGTCGGCAATACGCGATATAAGCATTGCCGCTTCGGGGGTTAAATCGATATTTTCCTTATCGGCTACATATGAAAGCCTCTTTGCTATATCCTCGGGTGAAATGCGTTTAAAATCAAAACGCTGACAACGTGACAAAATCGTAGACGGGAGCTTATGTACCTCGGTAGTCGCCAAAATGAATTTGACGTGCTCGGGCGGCTCTTCAAGCGTTTTTAAAAGAGCATTAAACGCGCCGACGGAGAGCATATGCACTTCGTCTATGATATACACGCGGTACTTTACGGCGGACGGTGTGTAATTAGCCTCCTCGCGGAGATCTCTGATATTGTCAACGCCGTTATTTGACGCGGCGTCTATTTCGATGACGTCCAAAATCGAGCCGTCGTCTATACCGCGGCAGGCGGCACATTTTCCGCACGGATTGCCGTCCACGGGATTTTCACAGTTGACCGCTTTTGCGAGAATTTTGGCACAGGAGGTTTTGCCCGTTCCGCGAGAACCGGTGAAAAGATAGGCGTGTGAAAGTCTGCCTGATTTTACCGCGTTTCTGAGAGTCTCGGTAACGTGCTCCTGCCCGACGACGTCGGAAAAGGTCTGCGGACGATATTTGCGATACAGCGCCTGATACATTTTCACACCTCCTGCTTTTGTGCCAAACAAAATACAGCGGCACTTTTCGGCTTCATTATAACAAAAATAAAGACCTTAACTTGGTCATGCACCGTGCAGGCGGACTGTGGCGCACAGGCTGACCACTTAATGCTGCTCGGTTCCCCGCCTGACATGGTTCGTGGAGCTCTGTCGCACAGGACCCGCACGGCACACGACCAAATTAAGGTGATATTATTATAATATAATCTTTTCAATATTGCAAGGGCTTATACAAAACTTTAGAGAATTTACAAAAAGCCGCCGCAAAAGCTTTTTAAAGGAAAAGCTCTGCGGCGGAGTTAAAATCAAACTGCCTTTTTACTCGGTCTTATCTTCGAAGGAGTCGTTTTTTTCCTCTGCGACAGACTCCGTAACAAGCTCTTTAAGGCTCGCGGCAAGACCTGCAAGGCTTTGAATCTCGGACGGGATAATAATCTTAGTAGCCTTACCGTCTGCTGCCTTTGAGAAAGCCTCAAGGCTCTTTATGGCTATAACGGCGTCGCTCGGAGCAGCCTCGTTTATAAGCTCAATGGCCTTCGCATTTGCCTTTTGGACGGCGAGTATAGCCTCGGCTTCGCCCTCCGCCTCACGTATTTTAGCTTCTTTAACGGCTTCGGCGTGAAGAATTGCCGCCTGTTTTTCTGCCTCGGCGTTGAGTATCTGAGACTCCTTATGACCCTCTGCTACAAGTATTTTACTTGCCTTTTCACCCTCTGCCGTAAGAATTGCCTCACGGCGATGACGCTCTGCCTTCATCTGCTTTTCCATGGCATCCTGAATCTCACGCGGCGGGATGATGTTTTTAAGCTCGACGCGGTTAACCTTAATGCCCCATGGGTCGGTTGCTTCGTCAAGAATAACACGTATTTTTGCATTTATGGTATCACGCGATGTAAGCGTTGCGTCAAGCTCCATCTCGCCGATGATATTACGAAGTGTGGTTGCCGAGAGATTTTCAATAGCCGAAATCGGATGTTCAACACCGTATGTGTAAAGCTTGGGGTCGGTTATCTGAAAGAACACAACCGTATCTATCTGCATAGTTACATTATCCTTGGTGATAACGGGCTGCGGTGCGAAATCAACGACCTGCTCTTTTAATGAGACAACCTTGGCTATTCTCTCAAAGAACGGGATTTTAACGTGAAATCCGGTCTGCCACGTCGTAAGATATGCACCGAGTCGCTCGATAACATATGCTTTTGACTGCGGAACAATTTTAAGATTTGCTATAACGATAACCAATGCAATTACAATTATCGCTAAAATAACATAAAGCCATGCCATAATAAAATACCTCTTCCTTTTATTTATTCTGTATTAAACCGACTATCAGCTTAACACCGTCGATTTTTTGCACCTCGACGACGCTTCCCGCCGGTATAATGCTTCCGTCTGCGGAACGAGCACTCCACGATTTTCCGTCGGCTTTTACGACGCCTATGGCGCGAAGATTGTCTATCTCCTCCGTGACTATCGCCCTTTCGCCTATGATACGGTCAATATTTGTGCGCTGTATTTTAGGAGTAGAGAACTTTTTCACGAGCGGTCTTGTCAGCAAAAGAGCCGCAAACGATACACCGACAAAAAGTGCCGCCTGCACAAGTATATTCGCACCGCAAAAATTGGCAATAAGCGCGACAAGAGAGCCTATAGCAAACCAAATGGAAACAAGCTGAACGGTTATCGCCTCTGCAATTATAAACAGTATAAGAAGCACCGACCAAAGAACGGTGAACCCCGTAACGGTAAGTCCCACGGTAATACACTCCTTTTTTCATTTGCATATTATATTATATCAAAAGCTGCCGCAAAACACAACATTATTCAAAAATCGGTCTGCAATTGTCGAAAAATGACGGACAGCGAGCCTTGTAATTCAAAAAAATATGCAATAAATTTATCTCGAACAATACAATTATGCAGTTTTGACATATTATGCCACGGAAGTTTTTGACAATCAAAATGTTCAAAACCGTGTTCATAATGTTAAAAACTTTGGTTTTAAGCGGATTTTACGCTTTCAAAAATGTAAAGTAACGATCTTGTCGCGAAGTTTTAGACAAAAATAAATATACAATACCGTTTTGCAGGATATGACCCATCGAGAGACAATTTTTAAGTACAAACAAAAAAACGGGGCTGTGGGCCGTCTCTGCCCACAACTCCGTTTAAAAAAAATCAGTCTCTTCGAAGTGCCTCGATAGGCGGCATTTTTGCGGCTCGCTTTGCGGGATAAACGCCGAATATTACACCTATCGCCGTTGAAAATCCTATGGCGAGCGCAATTGTCGAGAATTTCACCTCAAGCGGAACATTCATAATTTTCGAAACCAGTGCCGCTCCCGAAACACCCAGCAAAAGCCCTATAAGTCCGCCTATGAGGCACAGAATTATGGACTCCGTGAGGAATTGGAACAATATCGTGGACGTTTTGGCTCCGAGAGCCTTTCGTATGCCTATTTCGCGCGTTCGCTCCGTTATGGAGACGAGCATAATATTCATAACGCCTATTCCGCCGACTACGAGAGATATTGCGCTGACCGCCGCTATGAATATGGTAAATACGTTTATGACCGTATCTAAAAGGTCAATATAGGTTGCCATATTGGTTACGGTATAGCAATCGCGATCCATGTTGTTATGTCTCGCCTTTATACGGTTTGCCGCCGCATTGCCGGCACTTTCAAGATCGTTTTCATCCTTTGCCATAATATAAACGGTATCGTATCGAGCCTCGCCGCCCATTATTTGAGTGGCTACGGTAGACGGAACCATTATCATGGCACTCGTCACCGCTGCACCGCCGGTAAGAGAATTCATATTTTCCAGCATCTTTTCGCTGTCGCCGCCGAACGAGCTCATCATATCGGTAACTCCGATAATCTTAAAGCTCACGGATACGTCGTTATAATTAAAGGAAACAAATTCGCCGACAACATTTTTCTTGCCGAAAAGCTGCATGGCACTTGTTGAATCGATTATACACACGCTTCTGCCGGCCTCAACCTCGGTTTTATTGAAGTATCTGCCGTATATGCAGTCGCCGTTCATAACATATCTTAAATCGCTGTTGCCTCCGACTATAAAACCTATGGCGTTTTTGTCGTTGCCGTCCACCGAAAGTGAGCCGAGAGTCATTACCATCGGTGATACGTACTGAACATTATCGAGAGATTTAATGGCGTTTATATCGTCGTCCGTAATATAGTCGGAATTTGAGATATCGGAATTTGCGGCATTTACGGTAATGCTTATGGCACTTGAGCCCATATCGCGAATCATACCCACGATATAATCTCTGCCGCCGTTGCCGACAGTTATTACAGCTATTACCGAAGCTACGCCGATTATAATGCCGAGCATTGTAAGGAGCGAGCGCATAAGGTTCGACTTAATGCTGAAAATGGCGATCCTTATGTTTTCTTTTATATTCAATTCGGAGCCACCTGCCTTTTCAGCCTAAATTAACCCTTAACCGCTATTTTTGTTCCGTCCGTGAGAGCCGCTTTCGGATTCATAACAACCAATTCGCCCTCGGAAAGACCGGATTTCACTTCATAATCGTCATCGGAGAACACGCCGAGCTCGACCGTTCTTTTTTCAACGGTTTTTTTATCTGGATTATATACATATACATAAGTGACGGCGTCATCAGTTGCCACGGCGTCAACCGGTATTTTGAGGACATTTGTTATTTTCTCGGTATTGACTTTTATGTCAACATCAAAGCCGATAACTATTTTTTCGTCCGGATTTAATATCTTGACTTTTGCAACCGCGCTCGCCGAATTTGACGATGAACCCGTAAGGCTTGAAGCGATGGAACTGATATTAAGCCCGTTATTTTCGGAAGCCGTGGCACCGACATACGACACAACCGCGTCATAATCGGAGCCGAGAGTCGATACAACCGCACTTTGACCGACCTTAAGTCCGAGAAGGTCATATTTGCCGACGGTAAAGCTTGCTATAAACTCACCGTAATTTTCAAGAACTATACCGTCGCCGACAGACGAAGCAGAGCCCGCTGTTGACGAAAGAATGTCGGTTAGAGTTGAGGCTACCTCGGAATTGCTCGTCATAGAGCCGATAATCGAAGAGAGATCAACGCCGGAGGAACCTGTATCCGCGGGCGTAAACTCCTTGCCCGCCTCAATATTGACAGTGGTGATTATTCCGTCCGCCGAAGCGACCCAACCGTTTTTAAGGGATTCATATATAGCTTTATAGCTCTCATAATCCTTTTGCTTTTGCTCCATAACGGATTTATAAATATCGGACACGGTTTCGTCTGTCTGAGCCTCATAAACGGCGCGCTGAGTTTTAAGCGAGGTCAGCTGTGCCTCCGCCTGGGCTAATTTCATCTGCTTTGCGGCAACTGAGTCCGATAGAGCCTTTTCTATATCCACATCGCCGGAGGAATTTTTAAGGGAATTGATTATATCCTGTATCTCTTCCTCGGTAAGTCCGCCGTTTTTAAGTTGCTCGCGAAGAGCCTCAAGCTGTTCTTCGGTATATTTTTTTGCGTTCTCGGCATTTTTTATATCGGCATTATGTGTTGCGGCTATTTCTCTTTTAAGTGCGGAAATATCGCTTTCCGTCTGAGAAATCTGAAGGTCGATTGCCTTTATACCGCTTTTTGCGGAACTCACGGTACCGCTTGCTTTGTCGTATGCCGCCTTGGCTTTGTCAAAGGCACTTTTATAATTTGCGAGCGTACCGTCTATTGAAGATACATCAAAGGTAGCAAGAACATCCCCCGCCTTTACTCTGTCGCCCACCGCGACATTGACGGAGCTTACCTTGACGCCTGCCGCCGCTGTGAATTTTTCGGTGCTTGTGGACTCAACCGTCCCCTTCGTATCAAATGTCGCCTGTATATCTCCGACAGAGGCTGCCTGCACCTGATATTCTGGTCTCGGCTCCGGCTTAAAGGTCTGATAGAGAAGCGCTGCCACAAGCGCAACTATAATTACCGAAATCAAAACCGTAAAAATCTGCCTTTTTCGGGATAATCTTTTGAATTTCTTAAACAAAATACCACCACTTTCGCATTTTGATTGGAATATAATATTTTAAAGTAATTGAGTATACCTAATAATTTTATACTATTAAAGGACAGAATGCCATATGTTTTTGTTAAAAAAGTATGAACAAACAGTTAATAAACACAAAACGTGCAAAATGCTCTGCAGGCAGTTTTTTTGCTTTTTCATATCGGCAAGCCTGTCAGCTGTTTGTCTAACCGCCTGCTCACGGCAAGAGAGCATTGACGCATATGAATTTTGCCGCCGCTACAATTCGGAATACGATTCTCCCGAAATCAAGTATGAGGAGTTTTTCAAGGAATGTAAAAGCGACGGCTGCTTTTACAGCTTTTACAAAATAGGAGACAAAACTGCATTATTAACGCTTGACACAGATGAAAATGGTACGGTAACGGGAATCGCGGCAACCGTGACCGGCGAAGAAGGCTCTTACAACGAACAGGAGCTTCGGGAGTTTTATGACTCGTATATAGCCTTGTCATCGGAGCTTATGGGAGTAACATCGATGGAGGCGGAAAAAGCCATTAACGACAGCGGTATATTCTTTGACAATTTGAAATTTTGCGATATTGATTATTACTGCGAAAAAGGGCGATATGTTTTTTCGCTGCTCTGCAACAAATACGTGATAACCGCATACACCGAAAAAGCAAACGGCAGGGCATATTAAATGCTCTGCCGTATATTTTTATTTTTTGTCGCCGAATTTTTCAAGCACGGAAACCGCGTTTGCATATTTTTTATTTCTCGTATATATCGAGAACTTTTTAAGCAAAATCTGCGGCGTTTCCTGTATAACCTCAGCAGCCTTTTTGAGCTTTGATTTTTTCTCCTCGTCCTCCTCTTCATCGGATGGAAGCGCATCTTTTTCGTTTATAAGAGCCTTTAACGAGCGGAGAAATTTGCGCTCCGTGTAAACGGTAAGACGCGGCAACTCATATTCCAAAGCAAGTGTTTCAAGCTCGTTTACCGCTTCGTAGCCGTAATGCTCCTGCATTGCCTTATATTCCTTTTGCGAGAAATAATAGAACTGACCGAAAAGCCTGCCGAAAGCTTTTTTGGTATCAAGATAGCCCATTTTGATTCGACGCTCCGTCGCTTCTTTATCGAACTCAAACGACTCGCCGAGCTCCTTTGCGTCAAACGGACGGATATAGACTATATTGGCACAGCTCAAGGCCTCCTTGTGACCTATTCCTTTTATGCCGGATATATCGACTACGATAAGGCGATTTATACCGCGCTTTCTGAGTATACCTATCGGGGTATTGTCATAAACGCCGCCGTCGAGGAATTTGCCGTCCTTTGGGCCTTGTCTGTTAAGCCCCGGAACTCTTGCCGAAGCCATAAGGTAATCGATAAGCTCGCCCTCGGGCATTTCATCGACAAACATCTCGACAGGCTTCAGCGAATCAAGGTCGACAGTTTCAATAGCGAGCGGAATGTTTGACGCTCTTACTTTTTTCTCGTCGATATGGGCAGCTATAAGCTCCTTTGCCGGCGTAACGTCAACACCGCCGTTGCGTATTATCTCGTGTGCGATTTTCGGGAAATTACTGAAGCTGAACAGATTTTTCGGATCCTTCAGCTCGCCCTGAATATTTACACCGCTCGAAACCTCAACGTTGCTCCAAAGCTCATACGCATCGTCAAAATCCCCTTGAGCTATCATAGCTCCGTTTATAGCGCCGATTGAGGCTCCTGCTATAGCCTCAAATTCAATGTCAAGCTCGCGCATGGCTTTCCAAGCGCCTATCTGGTATGCGCCCTTTGCACCGCCGCCAGCAAGTATAAGTCCGTACGGCTTCATATAACCACCTGCCACAATTCAATTTAGATTACATATGAATTATATATCACTTTATCGATATTTACAATAAAAAATCGCTGTCAAAAATACAAAAAACGTTACGGACTTTGAGTCCGTAACGCTTTTGTAATTAGGAATGAGTAAAACACGTTATCGGTTTTATTCGGTTCCTGAGAAAAGGTATTTGAGTTATCCTCCGGCTCAGTCTTCTCTGTAATGCTTGTATCCTGGGTGTCTGCCTGTTATGCCGTAATACTTACGAAGCTCTATCAGCTTGTCGATATTTTCGCGCGAAATTTCCTTTTCGCCGCCGAGAAGATGTGCCGTAAGGCTGATTTTTGCAAATAGCTCAAGTGTTTCCATACGGTAATATGCGGTTATTGCGTCGGCACCGACAGTAAGCGCACCGTGATTTGCAAGAAGCAATACATCGTGCTCTTGAAGATACGGGGCAATGGCATCCGGCACCTCGTATGTAGACGGCGTACCGTACGGTGTTACGGGGATCGAGCCTATCGCCGCAACGGTTTCTATCATCGTGTATCTGTCAAGCGGAATGTGCGCTACGGCGTATCCCGTGGCTGTAGGCGGATGAGCATGGAGCACCGCTCCTACGTCGTCGCGTTCTTTATAGCAGCGAAGATGCATTTTGATTTCCGACGACGGTCTGTAACCGTCAATAGCCTGGAGCACCTCGCCCTCGGGATTTATTATGACGAGTTTTTCGGGAGTTATGAAGCTTTTGCTGATGCCTGTCGGCGTTGCAAGGAAGTTACCGTCGGGCAATTTTACCGAGAGGTTACCGTCATTTGCCGCAACCCAGCCGAGCTGCCACATCTTATGGCAAATATCGCACATAACTTCTCTTGTTTCCATATATTCCATTTTTCAAGTTCCTTTCGTTATTTAATCAGACAACGCCCTTTTGGAGCATTATATTGGCATAAAGAGCCTTTTCGCTTGTAGCTATAACAGCATACGCCGTCTTTGTCTCTTCGTAAAATTTGAATCGCTCGATTTCGCCTATGGCGTTTTTCCCGCGCTCATCATATTTTTCGACTGTTTTTTTGTAAACGTCCCAAATCGGAGTCTGCACATCGTCGCCCGGCATAACCTCCATAAGATTTACCGGCTTTTCGATATATGTATCAAGCGGAAACACTCTTAGAATTGCATCAAGTATTTCCGGTACGCCGTGCCCGTCCATACGGATTATCTGAGCGTTTTTGCCCATACTCATAACGGGGAAATTGCCGTCCGCGATAACAAGACGGTCGCTGTGACCCATTTCACAGAGCACCTTTAAAAGCTCCGGAGAAAGTATTTCCGGTATTCCTTTAAGCAAGAGAAACTACCTCCTTAAAAGTCTGATATTTTTTATTCCACGCTTCGGGTTCGCTTGGTGTAAAGCTTGTGACCTCTTCGGAATTACTGATTATTCTGCGTGCGTCACGGAGCGTTTTTATTTTGCCCTCCGCCAAAAGCTGAAGAGCAATATTGCCGAGAACGGTGGCCTCGGTAGGTCCGGCGGAAACATTTTTATTGCACGCCGACGCGGTAAACGATGAGAGAAGCTTATCCTTTGTGCCGCCGCCCACAATATATATTGTGTCGTATTCTTTGCCGGTGCAGAACTCAATCTGCTCTGCGGCATAACGGTATTTCATGGCAAGGCTCTCATAAATACAGCGGAGAATTTCTCCTTTGGATTTTGGAACATACTGCCCTGTTCTGCGACAATATGCCCTTATCCGCTCCGGAATATTCCCGGCGGCAACAAAATCGGGAGCGTCGGGGTCTATAAAGCAAGAAAACGACTTCGCGTTTCGTGCGAGAGTCTCCATCTCGGCAAACGAAAGGCTGTCGCCCTCCTTCTGCCACTGTCGGCGAGTCTCCTGTATAAGCCAAAGACCGATAATATTTTTAAGGAAAGACGCTTTTCCGCCGTATCCGCCCTCGTTTGTAACATTGCAGCGGAGCGTTTTTTCGTTTATGAGAGGCTCTGAGAGCTCTGTTCCGAGCAGTGACCACGTACCGCAACTAAGGAAGATGAAATCATCTTTTTCGGTGGGAACGGCTACCATTGCGCACTGTGTATCATGACCTGCAACCGCAGTAACGGCGCACGGCTGTATCGACAGTTCCTCACATATTTCATCGGACAAGGTTCCCGCCGCGGAACCGGTGGGTACAATATCGCAGAAAATACCCTCGGGAAGAGAAAGAGCGTCAATTACTCTCTTTGACCAACAACGATTTTCGGCATCAAGCAGCTGAGTTGTAGAAGCTATCGAATACTCGGTCGTTTTTTCACCGGTAAGGAAATAGCGGAAAAGGTCGGGCATCAGAAGCATTTTATCCGCCCGTGAGAGCAAATCGGGGCGCGCGAGCTTTAACGATAAAAGCTGAAACGCCGTGTTTATCTCCATAAACTGATTGCCCGTTATGTTATAAAGCTCCTCCTGTGAAATATAAGAAAAAGCTTTGTTTAACATACCGATATTTCTTTTATCGCGGTAATGCACGGGATTTTCAAGCAGTTTTCCGTCCTTGTCAAGCAGGCCGAAATCGACGCCCCAAGTATCTATGCCGAGACTTTTGATATTATATGGGCGCGATTTTAAAAGCCCCTGCTTAATTTCGTGGAACAGCCTTAGCACGTCCCAATACATAGTTCCGCCGACAAACACCGGGTCGTTGGGAAAGCGGTGTATTTCGGAAAGCTCAATTTTTTCGCCGTCAAACGAGCCGACTATTGCCCTGCCGCTTGACGCGCCGAAATCAAAGGCGAGTGTGTTATATTTTTCGTTACTCATTTTACACCTTATTTATACATGGGGCCGAAGTTCTTGCAGGCTCTGTAATCCTGACCCTCTTTATCCATTCCGAAAGCGTTCCATGCCGCCGGACGGAATATTTTTTCTTCGGGTACATTGTGCATACAAACCGGGATTCTGAGTATGGAGCAAAGCGTTATGAGGTCGGCTCCGATATGACCGTAGCATGACGCTCCGTGATTGGCTCCCCAATTATTCATAACGTCATAAGCCGATTTGAACGCACCCTTGCCGGTAAGGCGCGGAGCAAACCAAGTGCACGGCCAGGTATAGTCTGTGCGCTTCCAAAGCTTGTCGGAAACCTCGTCGGGAAGATTTACGGTGTAGCCCTCGCATATCTGCATAACGGGACCGAGACCCTTAACGAGATTCAGGCGGCACATGGTTACGGGCATTTCGCTTCTCGTTAAAAATCTTGAAGAGAATCCGCCGCCGCGGAAGTATCCGAGATCCGCCGCATTCCATGTTGTGGCGTCGGTGCAGGCTTTGATATCCTTATCGGTCATTTCCCAGAACGGTTTTACAATACCGTTGCCGTTTTCGTCTTTAACTTCGCCGCAGAAATCGAGAGCGGACGCACCCGAATTTATCAGATGCAAAAATCCCTTTGACTCCTTTGCCACGCCCTCAAGCTCATAGCCCGTAGCCTTTTTGACTGCCTCGGGGCTCCAATATGTACGAACATCGGAGAAGAGCTGCGCGGTATTTGTAAGCAGCTTACCGAAAAGCATGGAAACGCCGTTCAACGTATCGTTTTCGGTAGCGAGAACATAGGTTTCGCGAGCACCGTTCCAATCAAACGAGGTATTTAAGAGCGCCTCGGGGAAATCACAGTTCGGGTAAAAATCCGTCCACTGCCTCTGACCCTGGAAGCCGCCGCAGATTGCGTTGTGACCTACTTTTTCCTCCTCGGCACCGTCGGGGAGATTTTCGTTTCCGTTATAGAGGTCTTTTATTATGCACATCATCTTAACGACAAATTCCCAAGCCTCTTCCTTTTCCTTATCGGACTTTTTAAACCAGTCGGGGTTCTTATCGAAGCCCTCCTTGCAGTTTTCTTTTGTCCATTTGAGAGCCTTTTTAAACTCTGCCTCGTCATATATGCCCTCGGTCATTCGGCGGATTATTTCCACCTCGTCTACCGACTCAACGCGCATACCGAGATACTCTTCAAAGAAATCGGGGTTTATTATAGAGCCGGCTATACCCATTGTTATGGAGCCTATCTGAAGATATGATTTTCCGCGCATGGTAGCCGCGGCAACTGCCGCTCTGCCGAAACGCAGTAACTTTTCTTTTACATCGTCGGGAATTTCGGTGGCGTCAGCCTCCTGTACGTCTCTGCCGTAGATTCCGAACGCAGGGAGTCCCTTTTGAGCGTGTGAGGCGAGTACCGAAGCCAAATAAACCGCACCCGGTCTTTCCGTTCCGTTAAAGCCCCAAACGCCTTTTATGGTATTCGGGTCCATATCCATAGTCTCACTACCGTAGCACCAGCACGGAGTAACTGTAAGAGTTATGTCCACTCCCGCTTTTTTAAATTTATCCTGACATGCTGCCGCCTCGGCAACTCTGCCTATGGTTGTGTCGGCAATTACAACCTTTACCGGCTCGCCGTTTGTATAGCGAAGATTGTCGGTAAAAAGCTTTGCCGCCGAAAGAGCCATATTCATGGTCTGCTCTTCAAGTGACTCACGCACCTTTAAAGGGCCGCGTCTGCCGTCGATTGTCGGGCGGATTCCTATAACCGGATAATCACCTATAAGTCTTGTTTTACTCATAATTTCCTCCTGTTTATAAAAAATAAATATATTTTTTCCATATATTTTTAATTATACTGTTGTCTTTATATAAATTCTTGTAGTATAATAAATAAAAAATATAACAATTTTCACTTTTGAGGTAAATTATGAATTTCGGTGAATTTCAGGAGAAAAAATCACGAGGCACTTTCGACTTTCCGATAGAGCTGCACCACGTTACAAAGGAGCACCCGCGTTATCAAATGCCGTTTCATTGGCACATGGATTACGAGCTTATCAGAGTTTTAAAGGGCAGTCTTGTACTGTCTCTCAACGAAGAAACTTTAAATCTTACCGAGAACAGCGGTATTGTGCTTGTGTGCGACGGGGTATTGCACGGCGGTATGCCCGTTGACTGCGTTTACGAATGTCTCGACTTCGATTTAAACGAATTCCTGCGCGGCTGCTCGGCAGGCAAAAAGGATATTGACGATGTGCAGAGTCACCGCATAATTCTCGACGATTTTTTTGCCGTTGACAGCGAAGAATATAAAACCGCAAACAGGCTGTTTGACACCTTTATAGAAGAGAAAAAGGGTTATGAATTTATAATACAGGGACTTTTGTTTGAACTTATGGGGCAAATTCTCGGCAATCACCGTTATAAGATCAGCGACGACGAAACATATAAAAGCCTCAAAAGGATACGGCAATTAAAAAGCTCCTTAAAAATTATCAGAGAGGAATATATGAACCAGCTTACTCTCGGTAACCTCGCAGAAGCCGCCGATATGTCACCCAAATATTTTTGCCGTTTCTTTTCCGAAATGACCGGCAAAACGCCTATTGAATACCTCAATTATTACAGAATAGAATGTGCGGCGGAGCAGCTTTTGTACACGGACGACCTCGTTACGGATATTGCTCTCAACTGCGGATACAACGACCTGAGCTATTTTGTCAAAACATTCAAGAAGTACAAGGCTCAAACCCCAAAACAATTCAGAAAAAACAAACATACATAAATAAAAATCCGCTCGCACCGAAAAAAGTGCCTGCGGATTTTTAAATTTCATACCATACCGTATTTTTTTAAATCGACTCTGCCGTTTTCGTCTACCTCGACGCCCTCGCTTTTAAGAAGCCGTATCTGCTCGTTTTCGCCGCCGAACGCAAACGCCTTTGACACCTCGCCGAATCTGTTTACCACGCGGTAACAGCGCACATTTTCGGGGTCGGGATTTACGTGAAGAGCGTATCCGACTACGCGCGACCATCGCGGATTACCGGCGAGAAGCGCAATCTGACCGTAGGTTGCGACCCTGCCGTACGGTATTTTCTTTACCTGCTCATATATTTTATCAAAAGTATTCATATTTTAATTTTACCGTTGTTATTCCTCTCTGTCAACTGCCCGGAACCATATTTTCGTCTCCGGCGCGGCGAAGCTTCACATTTACGGTTACGCTGTACACGGCCTTTTGCAAAACGCTTTTCCAGTTATCCGATTCAGCCCTATAGTATTCGGCGTCGGCTCTTTTTACCCTCTTATCAAATCCGAACGGATCCTTATTAAATTCGGCAAAGCACTTTTTTACGGTATCGTCAATATTTTTTCGGACGGCTTTTTCTAAGGCCGTTTTTATATTTTCCGCCACCTCCGGAGTGAATGCTTCATTCATAATTTTTGACGTCTCGGTACAATCTGCAACGCAATCGACAGAAATATCAAAGCTCGGGCATCCGTTTTTCACAGATGTTTTTATCTTGGTTTTTGACTTAGTCAGCAAAATGCCGACGCGTGTACCGTCGTCAAGCACAGCCGTAAGAGAGCCGTTGTTAAAGTCATTACACAGCATCAAAAGTGCCGGAACATTGTCCTGCGGCAGAACGTTTTCCATCTTATCGCCGTTAAACAGCGCAGCTCCCCTGACCACGGGCCTGGCAGAATCCTTTCGGCCGTCCTCGCCACCATCGTCGTCTTTTTCATTTTGTTCTATCGCGATTATCGGAAGAAATGCCGATGAGGTCTTGTCGGTAACGCCGTTCACGAACTGATAAAAAGCTCTCTCGGCGGTTACGGAATTATACTTTGACGAGGAAAGTACATTAGACAGCTCCTTTGCGGGAATGACCCGTTGCCCCATTTCGGCACGCAAGATCTGTCCTGCGGTATCTTCGGCAACAGCCGCATAGACGGTAGCACGGTTATCGGAATTTCGCACGAAATAATCAAGAGCTTTGCCGACGCCGGCTTTTGCCGCTTCATTTCCGAAAATAATAACACGGTTCTGAGACATCATGGGTAGCTTGCCGAGCGTCTTTGAAATACTCTGAATTGCGGAGGATATATTTTGTGAGTCTATGGTCATATTCTTCACTATATCGTCCGGAGTGCCGCCGTTATTCGGGTTGCTTGACTGGTCGGCGTTTAAAAACTGTACGGTCACACGCACTCCGATATCGCAATAGTCTATTCCTATCGCCTCCACGATTATGCGGTTTTTAAGCTCAAGCTCTGTCGATGCGCATGAAGAAAATGTCAGCATCATAACAGCCGTTAATAAAAGTGCGGCGATTTTTTTCATATATTGCGTTGTTCCTTTCTTCTAAATTTCCCGAGAGCGAACGTCAAAAGCGGAATAAATATCACAACAACATAAAATAGTACGCTCCTTATATCGTTGCTTGTCGAAATCAAAAAGCCTGTAACATTTCTCGAAACAACAAACTGCAATATTACGGCAGCCGCTCCGAAAGCAAATATATATATTTTTTTATATTTCGCCGAGAATGAACGGCTTGCTATATATGACGACAAATAGAGCATAAAGCTGATTTTGATAAAAGCAGAGAGTATCCACACACCCGTGAGTATTACGTCAATACGCTGAAAAACGCTGAATTCGGACAGCACGGCTATTGAATGTATCGGGAAAAGCTGGGTCATGGCATAATCTCCGAGTCCCGAAAAAACGAAGAAAAACACAATTTCCAAAAACGCCGCAAGTACCGACATCCATATAAAAAAGCCTCTTTTTTTGTTTCCGCTGACCCTCGGAAAGAGCACCGCCATTGCGGCAGGCTCTATCGTTCTCACCGCCATGGTTTGTCCGGCGAATATCACACGTCCCGCTCCGTCGTAAAAAACGGGAGAAAAATTGTTCAAATCAAGCTTTGACAGCATTGTCACAATTATAAACACAAATGATACGGAAAATACAAAAAGCGATATGGCCCCGGCTCTTCCGAGAGCCTCAAGCCCCAAGTACGCGGAATAGCAGGCAAGAAGTACCGAAAGAACCACGAACACCTTTGTATCAGACTCTCGAAAAATTACCGTACCCGAAAAAAGGTCAAGCCTCGAAAGCGTTGAAAAAGCGTAAAATAAGAAAAGCAATATATATAAAACCGATATTATCTTTGAATAAAGCGGTGAAATCTCATACGCTATGTCAAGCACACTGCGATTATCGTTGCTCTTATATATCAGCGCCAGCGGCAGACATGAAAAAAGCACCATTATCATCCCTATGACGCCGGCGATAAGATAATCGGATGAATTGAGCCCCGCGTTATAAATCGGCGAATATGTGAGCACGGATATAAACCTTGATAAGAGCAGCAGAGAGAAAAACTGCCCTGAGCTTATTTTGGCTTTCAAATTCATATACTACCTCTTCATCTTATCGATATTGAGCTCACGCCTACCGAGTCTGCGCCACCCGAACCTCAATATCGTGTCTCTTACGGAGCCCGGCGTAAACGGAGAAATCGACGAGGTATACGGTACCTTATATGGATTTATCGCGCAGATATTCACAAGCAAAACACCGAAGCCGAGAACTATGCCGTAAAAGCCGGTTATACCTCCTATTATCATAAACAAAAATCTCAACACCGAAACGGGCTGATACAGCTGTGATACAACAAACGAGCTGATTGCGGTCATGGCCACAACTATCAGCATCGGTGCGGCTATGAGTCCCGCCGTCACCGCGGCATCGCCGATTACAAGTGCTCCCACTATACTAACGGCGTGGCCGACGGCCTTTGGCATACGAAGCCCCGCTTCACGCATAACCTCGTATAAAAAGTGAATGAAGATAGCCTCTACCATAACGGGAAACGGCGTCATACTCTCCTGCACCGCCATATCATACAGCATTGACGACGGCAAAACCTCCTGATGGAAGGTACATACCGCAACATAAATACCGGGAAAAAACACACTTATCAAAAAAGATATAAATTTCAGCGTCCTTATAAACACGGCATAATACGGACGGTAGTTATAGTCATCCATGGATTGGAAGTTTTCGACAAACAAATACGGTACAATCAGCGCAAACGGCGTACCGTCAACGAGCAGTACAACTCTCCCCTCCGCCATTTCAGCACAGGCAACATCCGGGCGTTCGGTGGTACCGACGCCCGAAAAAAACGAGGTGCTTTGTGTATCGAGAAACGGTGCAATGTAACCGCTGCCGAGTACCATATCGAGCTTTGCCTTTTTAAGACGCGCCTTAATATTGTCCACTGTCTCTTGTGACGCTCTGTCCGACATATAGCAGACGCAAATTCTCGTTTTGCTTGTTGTACCGACAGTCAGCGTTTCACATTTCATTATCGGCGAACGGACTCTGCGGCGTAAAAGTGCCGCATTATCCTTGAAGCTCTCCGTAAACCCCTCATGCGAGCCTCTCTCCTGCACCTCGGTCTTTGCATCATCAACGCTTCTTTTCGGAAAGCCCTGCACGCCGAATTCAAGGCAAAAATCAACTCCGTCGATAAAGAGAACTATAAGTCCCGACAATACATCGGTTATCGCTTCGTCCAAATCGTATGTCTGCGACTGGTCGGCTCCCGTGGTTATCCGGTCACGGATATAATCAGCCTGCCTTGACGGCTCATTCGGCATATTCGGCGCAAACAAAACAGGACCTATAACCTGCCATATCACCTGCATATTATTGCACATACCGTCCGCCATAACAAAAAGTGCCTTGTTGCCCTTAAGCGATATTTCCTTATACAATATATCAAAGCTGTTTCCGAACCGACTCTTTAAACAGATTGTATTCTCGGTGATGCTTTTCGACACGCGAGTTTTTTCGGCCGGCTCCGGAGCGACGGGATCGGTTATTTTTTTTACTTCCTTTTTAAACCACTTGCTCATTTTTATCACCGTTTATGTTATTTCCGAAAGAAAAGTTTATATTCGGCAAAAAAAGGACAACATAAGTGTGGGTGAAATTATGCTGATAACTCTGTTTCGCACTTTGATACTTTACATTCTGATAATTTTTACAATGCGCGTTCTCGGAAAACGTCAAATAGGAGAATTGCAGCCTGCCGAGCTTGTAATTACCATACTTTTGTCTGAGATAATAGTAATACCGATGCAGGACACGGAAATCCCTCTCGTCAATACTATTATACCTGTTTTTGTACTCTCCGGATTTGAAATGCTCGTATCCTTCATAGGTATGAAAAGCATTAAATTCCGCTCGGTAATGCAGGGCAATCCGGTTATTGTCATTCGCGACGGTAAGCTCAACGCCAAGAAGCTCAAGGAGCTTAGGTTTACAACAGACGACCTTGCGGAGGCTCTGCGCAAAAAAGATATTTTTGATATATCGGAGGTGCAATATGCCATAGTTGAGACGGACGGCACGTTAAGCGTTCTGCTCAAAAAAGAAAATCAGCCCGCCACAAAGAGCGAGCTGAAAATAAATACTCCGAAAAGCTCTCTTCCGTGTATAGTCATAAGCGACGGAAGAATAATCAAAACCGATTTTGCCGAATGTAATACCGACAGCGACAAAATAAAAGCTATCCTAAAGGACAAGCATCTAAACGAAGAAGATGTAATGCTTATGACACTTGACAAGGACGGCAACATAAATATATTAAAAAAGGACAAGGAAAAATGAAAAGACTGATAATTGCCGTATGTATGCTCGTTACGGGAATAGCAATTTCGATAGGCGGGTATGTAAATCTGAAAAGCATTTGCAGTAATATGAGCTGCTCGGTAAACGAGGTCATAAGAGCGGCGGAAAACGGTGACGCCGACGAGACGAAAAGGAAATGCGACGATACGGAAAAAATGTGGGATAAAAAAAGTCCGCTGCTCGGCGTTTACACCAATCACAGCGAAATGGATGAGCTTATGATGCTTATGAAGCAGATACGACAGCTCAGTACAGATAAAGATTACGATGAGCTTATTGAAAAATGCCGCGAGAGCATCTACCGTTTCGAGCACATAGCAGAAACGGAAACGCCCTCGTTCGGAAATGTTTTTTAGTTTTTCGGCAGCTTATCAAAATTTTTCTTGGCAAGATATGCCGCTCCGAGCATTCCTGCGCGATTTTTGAGCATGGCTTTTTTGATTTGCACGGTTTTAAAGCTTCTTATATCCTTTGAATGAATACGCTTATCAATCTCGGAGATTATATAATCCTCATTCATAATACCGCCGCCGAGGATTATGACAGCCGGATTAAATATGAAAATGAGCGTAGACAAACCACCCACTATTTCGTCTATCCAATTATCTATTATCGCTCTTATTGCAGTATTATGAAAATTTTGCGGCTCGAAAATTTCACGCCCCGTAAGCTCTTTTCCGGTGCCCTCCCTGACCATTCTGATAAGCGCCGATGTGGAAGCATACATCTCATAGCACCCGTTATTGCCGCAATTACAGCGCAAGCCGCCCGTATGTGTGACGATGTGCCCGAATTCGCCCGCTGAAAAATCATGGCCCGTGTAAAGCTTACCGCCGAGCCAAACCGCTCCGCCGACTCCCGTTCCGTAAGTCAGGCAAAGAAAGTCGTTTGAGCCTTTGCCGCTGCCGAACACAGCTTCAGCCGTCGCGGCGGAATTTACATCATTCTCAACAACAACCGGTATATCATATTTTTCCGTTATCATCTTTTTGATTTCGGTGCCCGTATAGTGGGGGATACTCTCGTTTGCGAAGATTATCCTGCCCTCTTCGGAATTCACCTGACCCGCGGTGCTGATTCCGACGCAGTCAACGCTGCCGTAATATGTACCTACGATGCTGAGCACCTTCAGCATAAGATGATCTCTGCCGAGTTTTGCCTCGGACGGTATTTCATAGAATTCACAGACATTAAAATTTTCGTCTGTAATACCGTATTTAATGGCTGTTCCGCCTATATCAATAGCTAAGATTTTCATTTTAACCCTTTCGCATTTTATTCATCTAATGTCTTGAGGGCATTTACAAAACGTCTTGTAATATCTCTCGGCCTTGTTATGGCGGTACCGACAACTGCCGTATAAGCTCCGCTCTTATATGCGGCCTCAAGCTGCTCCGGTACCCAAATTCCGCCCTCGGCAACCACTCTTGCACGAAGCTCCTTGCTGTATCGCTCTATTAAATCAAGTGCCGGAAGCGAATGCCCCTTTGTATACTCGGTATAGCCGCACATAGTTGTGCCCAAAAGATCGCATCCGAGCTCCAAAGCTTTTTTTCCCTCTTCAAAGCATGATGTATCGGCCATAAAAAGCTGATTCGGATATTTACTGCGTATATTTTTAAAGAATTCTTCAAATGTTATATTACCCGGACGCATACGCTTTGTGGCGTCAACGGCAATTATATCGACGCCCGTTCGCACCAATTCCTCAACCTCTTTTTCGGTCGGAGTTATATAGACGTCGCTGCCCTCATAGTCTTTTTTTATTATTCCGATAATAGGCAAATCCACCTTTTTCTTGATTGCCTCTATATCAACCGTAGTGTTGGCACGTATTCCTACGGCTCCGCCTTCTTTAGCCGCATACGCCATCATGGACATTATGTACGGGTCGCAGAGCGGTTCGGTGCTAAGCGCCTGACACGACACTATAAGACCGCCTTTTATTCTCTTCAAAACTTCCTCGTTAGTCAAGTCTTTTCATCCTTTGTAAAATATCAAATTTACTATATTATATTTCCGATTCATAAAAAATACAATACAAAAACAAAAAAGCATTGTTTTGGTTGCAATACGGTAATATAATATATAAAAATGCATTTTGGAGTGATTATAATACCATGAAATACGATACTTCGATTTACAGAGGGGTTTTTTGCGCTTTAAACGCAATATACGACGAAAATGACAACATAAACACAGACGCGATAAAAGCCCTTGTGACAAAATACAAACAGCTGGGGGTAAACGGAATATATGCCTGCGGCTCCACCGGAGAAGGCTTTTTACTGAGCACCGAAGAGAGAATGCAGGTAGCAGAGGCTGTTAAAGAGGCCGCCGGAGACGATATGGCCGTTATTGTACACGTCGGAGCCGCGTCCACAAAGGAAGCGTGCATTTTGGCACGCCATGCCGAAAAAATAGGCGTTTCTGCCGTCTCGGCTGTTCCGAGCGTATATTACAGACTTTCGGAGGCTTCAATCGAAAAGCATTGGGACACAATAATGGATTCCACGGAGCTTCCGTTCTTCATATACAATATCCCACAGCTTACCGGGTATGATTTGTCTTTTGAGCTTTTTGAAAAAATGGCAAAGAAAGAAAAGGTTATCGGCATAAAAAACTCCTCGGAAAGCACCTGCCAGACGGAGAGATTCAGAAAAATCGCAGGACCCGATTTTGTCATATTCAACGGTCCGGACGAGCAGCTGCTTGCCGGCAGGCTTATGGGCGCAACGGCAGGCATAGGCGGTACATACGGCACCATGCCGGAGCTTTATCTTGAGCTCACAAGGCTTATAGAAACCGGTGATATAGAAAACGCAAAAAAAATGCAGACAAAAATAAACGACTGCATTTACGAGCTTTTGTCATTCGGCTCTCTGTACGGAGCGTGCAAAGCGGTTATGACTCTCAGGTACGGCATAGACTGCGGTATTCCGAGACTTCCGATGCTTCCCGTAAGCAAGGACGACCCTAAAATCAAGGCTCTGGCTGAGAAAATCAACCTTCTTGTCGCCGAAATAAAAAAGTAAGAAAAGATTAAAGCATAAAAAAGGACTGCAAGGAATTATGCCTTGCAGTCCTTTGGTTTTATTTAAGCCTCATATAGATTTGTATCAAAAGATATCACTTATTCTCGGAATATCTATACCGAATCCGTTTGAGGATTTTGTAGTTGACGCCGAGGTTGTTGTCGGAGCCGCACCCCAAACCTGAAGATACACTTCGCTGCCGCTCTCTGCCGATGTGCCGGCACTCGGAGTGGAGGCTATTACTTTGCCTGCCTGATGTGTTCCGTCATTTGATTTTTCAACCTTTTTGACAGTAAATCCGGCATCCGTAAGAGTTTTTTCCGCATCGGCGTAATCCTTGCCGGAAACATCCGGTATATCAATATACTCCGTGCCCTTGCTGACAGTAAGAACAAGCTCGGTGCCGTAGGGAACCTGCTGGCCCTCTTCTATGCTCTGAGAAATAATATATCCTACGTTCACCTTATTGTTATATTCATATTTGGCCGTAATCTTAAAGCGCTGATTTTGAACCTCGTCTGTCGAAATTCTTGTATAGCTCTGCCCCGCAAAATTGGGAACGGAGACAAGCGAAACCTCCTCCGTAGGAGTTGTATTGTCCTTTTGCGCCTTTTCACGGGTAGCAAAAAGCCAGCCGCCGAGAACCACAAGCCCTATTGCAACGCAAATTCCAAAGGTTATGAGCAGAGTTTTGGTCTGTTCCTGTTTTCGTTCCTGCTCACGACGCAGCTTTTCGCGGCGCTTACGCTCCGCCTCCTCATCCGCGGTTGTTGTAGGCTGATCCTGTTTTTTGGGAGCATCCTCTATGGGAGTTTCATATTTTATTTTATTTGTCGCCATGGTGCTCGGACTTCCGGAAAGCTGCTCACGGAGATCATCAACGGTTCTTATTCTGTCCTCGGGCTGAATCTGAAGACCGTTGTGTATGGCACTGACAAGATATGCAGGAAGAACCTCGGCGAATTTTGCCGGAATTAAAAGCTTATCGTTCACCACGCGCTCACTCGAATCGTCGGGAGTGCTTCCTATAAGTGTTCTGTAAACAACTGCCGTAAACGCATATACATCAGACCAAGCGCCTACCTTGCCGTTCGGGTCATACTGCTCATAGGGAACATAACCCTTTACAAGCTCGGCGTTAAAGTCGGTATTTGTAAGTCGCGCGTCGGATATCATAAAGCCCGTGAGTCTGAGCTTACCGTCACGTCCCAAAAGAAGTGTGTTTGGTGAAATACCAAGGTGATAAATTCCTGCCTCGTGCATTGTGGCAAGAGTTGAAAGCACAGGCATCAAAAGCGTCTTTGCCTGATCCCAGCCGAGATAGCCCGTGCGGCTCTTCAAAAGAAAATCGCGTAGCGTTATGCTCTCTATGTATTCGGAAACGGAGTACGCAGTATTATTTTCGGTAACTATGTCAACAACGGGCTTTAACGCCGAGAGATCACGAAGTCTTGCGATTTTGCGCCAAAGCTCCAAAAACGCCATTATACCGTCGTGAACCACAAGAGAACTGTCCTTTTTAACGGTTATTGCCCTATCACCGAATTCACGGATTACATGCTCAAGCGGAAGAAACTCTCTTACGGCTACCGCGACATTGCGTTCACGGTCCCAAGCGATATATGTTACACCGTCTCCTCCGGTTGAAATGGCTTTACCTATAATATATCTGTCGTTGATAACCGTTCTAAGCGGCAGAAGCGGAGATTCCTGAACGAAATCCGCATGCAAACCGCAATGGGGACAAACCTTTTCTTCCCCAAGCTCTCTCATACAACCCATACATAAGTTATCGGTCAACATCTTTTTTCCTCCAAAACCAAATAGCATAAATACCTTTTTATATGATAACAAACTTACACATCATTTGTCAAGAAAACGAACATAAGGCAATCGGTTTGTTTTTTCAGCCGAGTTGCTTGTTTCAGGCTTTACCCGTATGAAAACATTACCCGTGCCGAATATAACACAACACGAAAAAAGGCAAAAAAATACCACCTGACGGTGGTATTTTTTACTGCTTTAAGTGTGGAGAACAAAAAGCAGCCGTGGCAGACAATCTGCCGTAGAAAAGTGTATAAAAAGAGAGGAAATGGAATAAGCGAGTTTATGCTGCGAATTTGCCGTTTGAGGATATTACTCCACCGCCGAAACGGCGAAGGTCATAGACACGGACAACAAGTCTCGGCATTTTTGCGGCAAGCAGTTTTTCCGACACATGCTTGTTAAAGAACGCAACCACCGGGCCCATCATAAAGGCGGTAACCACAGTGCCGATGCCGACCGGTCCGCCGAAAGCAAATCCGACAGCCGTGCAGATAAGGTCTGTTATGACTCTGCACCATTTATATTTAATCTTAGTCCTGTCATCAAGGACAAAGCCCGTGGCGTCATAGGGAGCAACTCCGAGATTCGAAGTAAAATACATCGAAGCCGCAAGAGAGAGGAAAATTACGCCGAAGAGCATTAAGACTAAGCGTAAAGCAAGGGATTTTTCCACAGGCAAATGTGCGTCGTACAGCGAAGTGAAAAATTCGCAGATATAACCAACGCCGACCATATTAACTACTGTACCGAAGCCAATAAGATGTCTGCCGAGAAAAGCAATTGCAATAAGGATAACGCAGTTGATACACATCTGATAAAAGCCGAAGCTGATACCGATTTTACCGCTTATCGCCATATTCATTGATGTGAACGGGTCAACGCCCATATCGGAATAAGAGAAAAGCGAAATACCGAAGCCCATAAGCAGTATGCTGAATATCATCATAAAAAAGCGTTTTACGCCTTTTTCCTGTTTAAACACACTTATCAAATTCATTGATCTGATGATTTCTGCCATTTTAGCTCCTCGCTTTGTATCTATTGCACAAGTATTGCTTTCTTTATTTGTACACATCTTACAGCCGCGTTGTCGTTTTGTCAATAGTTGAGCTGAATTTTTTGTCACTTTCTACAACTTTTGTATATTAGTACAAAACGACGGTTTTGATGTCGTAAATTTAGTGCGATTGCACAACACAAGCAGCATACGCCATATAATGTAATATATAAAAAACGACCGTCGTGCACTCGGCACGGCGGTCTCAACAGTAATAGTTTCAAAAGTACGGCTTTACGACATAATATTCTGCGGAATATTGTCAGACGCTATAACGCGAGCGACACCGTTGCGGTCGTCACCGAATGTCGGATGCTCGTTCAGCATGGGAACAAAGACAAACATTTTTATAAACAGAGCGGACATTATAAACAATGTTATAAAAAGTCCGAAAAGACGGCTCTTGATTTTTTCTTTTCGAATTTCCGAACCGGCGGGTTTAACGCTATACTGTATATCCATATATAATATCTCCTGTCAAATCTTATTGTACTCTTATCAACTGCAATACAATATATATCATCGCAAAATTACAAACAAGAGTCGAAATTATTAAGATTAGGTTAAAAAGTGTTTTTCGTTTAAACCCGGACTTAAAAGGTGATAATGTTAACTTGTTGCCTCTTTGGGTATATTGCTTAGTTTTTGCGATTGACTACTGCATATTTTTGTATTATAATTCCATTATGTCATTTATGCTCTGCTGCGGATTTTTCGCAAACGAAATCAACTTATCAGCAGCTATGTAAAGTATAATGCTTTACAGGATTTTGCTTTTTATAGGCGTGAAAGATGAGCTGCTACGGCTTATAAAGGCGCTATATAGCGGATTTCTTTCAAGTTCCGAAAGCAAAAGGTCTGTGTGTAAATGTAGTTTGCTTTACACTACCCGGTATCATCCTGTCAGGTATCGGAAAGCAAACAGCAAATGTAAAGTGTATAAAACACAAAAACGGAGGAATTGTATGAGCAAATCAGAAGAAGCTATGCACGGCATAACCTTTAAAGACAAAATAGGCTACGCCATGGGAGATATGGGCGGACTGCTGACATTCGGACTTGTCTCCGCATTTTTGAATATGTTTTACACGGACGTTCTCGGAATATCCGCGGCGCGCATAACCGTACTGATGATAGTTGCGAGAATTTGGGACGCAGTAAACGACCCTATGTGGGGTTCTTTTATCGACTCAAGGAAGCCCACTAAATACGGAAGATTCAGGCCGTACATACTTTGGGCATCTCTGCCGCTTGCGGTAGGTGCTTTCTTTATGTTCTTTAAAATTCCGGGCCTCAGCGACAACCGGTATCTTATTTACGCATATATCACGTACATATTTTACGGCATGATGTACACCGGCGTAAATATTCCCTACGGCTCGCTCGCCTCGGTAATAACAGATGATGAAATAGAGCGGTCTTCGCTTTCGATGTGGCGAAGCATCGGTGCAGGCATCGGCGGTCTTCCCGCCTCTATTATTTTACCGCTCATCGTTTATACTACCGTGACAAATGAAAACGGAACAACCGCAAAGGTACTCGACGGCACAAAGCTCTCGCTGTCGGTAGCCGTTCTCTCGGTTCTCACTGTAATAATTTTCTTCTTACACTTTAAATTGACAAAGGAGAGAATAACCTTACCGCCGACGCAGAATCAAAAGGATTATAATCTCGGCAAAGCGATGCGCGCTCTTTTAAAAAACAAGCCGTTTATCGCGCTTTGCATAGTATCAATGCTTCTTATCTGCTTCCAGATGTATACTCAGACCGTTTACAACTATCTCTTTAAGAATTTCTATGAAAAGCCGGGTCTTTACGCACTTGTTACCGTATGTACATATTTGCCGATGGTACTGCTTTTGCCGTTTATGGGCAAGCTTATAAGAAAATACGGCAAAAAAGAGATATGCTCCGCAGGAATACTCTTTGCTCTTATTGTAAACATAGCAATGTTCGTCATTAAATTCACTCCGGCTGTAAGTAATCCGTATGTATTTCTCGTTCTCTCGTTCTTCTCCGGGGCCGGTCAAACCTTCCTTATTATGCAAATCTGGGCACTTGTTACGGATGTCACGGACTATCACGAATACATATCGGGCAGACGAGAGGAGGGCACATCTTACAGCTTTTATTCGTTTGTACGCAAGCTCGGTCAAACAGTGGCCGGCGCAGGTGCGGCAGGCGTTCTCGGAGTTATAGGCTATGACGGTAAGCTCGCCGTTCAATCGCCCGAGGTTCTGACAAGGCTATATGACATAGCAACAATAGTTCCTGCAATATTGCTTGCTCTTATATTCGTTGTATTGACGTTCGGCTATAAGCTTTCAAAGGAGCAGCTAGATGAGCTTCACAATGTTTTGCGCGAAAGAAGAGAAAAGGCGGAAGCCGAATCAAAGTAAAAACAGGTCTTGATGACAAAATCCCCGGATATGCCGAAACAAGCATATCCGGGGATTTTTTTGTAATTTACAATGTATTATTCTACCGTCAGTATTCTGTCGTCGGCGTCGCAAAGCACAATATCCGGGGTAAATGATTTTTCACCGATATTCTCGATACGGACTCTGACATACTCGCTGTCGCAATCCACGGTGAACAGCAAGTGAACGCAATCGCCGGTTTTATACGCAAAGCTCTCGCCGTCATCTGTAAAGAATTCCGATTTAAAGTTGCCGCTCCTTAACGGATACACGGTAAGCCTTAATTTTTCCGAGGATTTGAACCCGTACTCCCCCTCATCGGTAGCTATAACGCTTCCGCCTCGCACAAAATACGGTACCTCACCGTCCGACGGGATATTCAGCATTACGGACGTACCGCCGTCATATACTTTATCGTTTAAATACCAAATTTCGTTTTTGGGGAGATAAACCTCGGTTTCGTTCACTCCTTCATCGAGAATACACGCGGCGAGAATATCTCTGCCCACGAGGAACGATGTGCTGTCGCAGTCTATCTCTTTGTCACCATAGTAGAGTAACAGCGGAGCTGTCATCGGCACATCGTTTTCGACAGATAAAAAGGCGGAATTATAAAGATACGGAATGAGTTTTTTTCTTTCCGCCATTATTTTTCGTGCGGCAGGAATGGCATCCGGATAGCTCCACGGCATAGTTGCGGAGCCGTCCGAATTCCACGAATGTATTGTAAATCTGGGCTCGAAAATGCCGTGCTGCATCCATCTTAAAAGCAGCTCACGTGACGGCATATCGCCCGAAAAACCGCCGAGATCATGCCCGTAGAAGAAAAATCCCGACAAAGACAGCGTCATACCTATGTAATGGCAATAACGCAGGTCATGAAATGATGTAAAATTGTCGCCCGACCAGGTGGTTGCGAGACGTCTTACGGCACTGCTGCCGCTTCGTGTCGATAAAAACGGTCTTTTGCCCGGATATTTTTCTGTTTGCGCAGAGTACGAGGAGGCGACCATAAGATACGTGAGTATCGGTCTTATTCTGCTCGCCTTTACGCTACCGTCTTTAAAGCCGTTTGCCACAGCGTCGGTATCTTTTATATCAAATTCGTTGTTATCGTTCCAAGTGGCGTCTATTCCGTAGTCCAGAAGCTTTGCCGCAACATTGTCGTGCCAAAACTTAAAGCCCTCGGGCAGAGTAAAATCAATGTAACTGCCCATACCGTCCCAAAACTCGGTTACAAACGGTGTGCCGTCTTCATTCTTTACAAAAAGCCCTTTTTCGGCTATTTCGTTGTACATCGGGTGCGATGTCAAAAAGGCAGGCTTGATATTGGGTATCAAGTGAATTTTCTCGCTGTTAAAACGCTCAATAAACTTTGCGGGGTTCGGGAATTTATCGTAATTCCAATTAAAAACACACCGCAAGTCGCCGATGGAGGTATAGCCCGAGGACAGATAAAATCCGCTGCAGCTCATATTTAAGGTATCAAGCTTTCTGAGAAATCCATACAACTGTTCTTCGGAATTCGGCGCGTCGGTATAAGCCATGGTGCTGGCACAGTAATCAAAGCTCCATTTCGGAGGCAGGGTCTGTTTTCCGCAGAGAGAGCAATACTGCCTTAAAATTTCAAGCTTTGAGCCGAAGAACACATAATAAACAAGACAATCGTCATCGCTTTTGAAGAACTTGAAAGCGGGATAATAATTATTTATTTCCCTTCCGAAATCAATAACGGCACTATCGGACGTATCGTAATAGATACCGTAGCAACCGACGGAATTTTCACACATATAAAACGGCACGTGCTTATAAAGCGGGTCCGACGTTTCCGCATCATAACCCATACTGTCGCTCGTCTCTATGCGAAAGGTGCGCCCCGCCTTATTGACGCTGCCGCCCTTATCGCCGAGGCCGTATATTTTTTCGCCCTTTTCGCGCGTTAAATAATGATATGTACCGTTTCCGAATTCGTTCTGAAAATTATAGGCAAGCGGTGCTCTGTCGGCAAAAAGAAGCTTGCCGTCCTTTTTATAGCTCAGTATAAAGTTGTGCGTATTAAGCTCTGCTTCGACATTTCCCAAAGAGAAGCACTCACCCTCGGCTGTTTCATTTACTTGCGGAGCAAACAGCGAAAATCCGTCAAGGCTCAGCTTATCCCTACCCTCTGTAAGAAATTCGTTTTGTGGGTCTACGGTAAAGGTGGGCAGCATTTTACAATCGTCACGGAATAAGGCGACGCGCATCATACTGCCGCTCAAGAAGTCGATTCGCGCCGTAATATCGCCGCAAACGTAAACTCTGCTGCTGCCGCTATGCTCGGACAGCTTAAAATCATATGAAAACTTCATTACAGCACCGGCCCCTTATTGAAGAGTGTATTTTTTATAAGCGTTGCGGTCTTCCAGCCTGCAAGGCGCGTCTTTTCGCAAAAATTCATCACCTTGTGCGTTCCGGGCTTCCAGGTCGGGATTTCCCTGCAATTCGGGTCTCCGCACTTTACAAAAGCACTGATTGCCGCCACCATTTGCTCCGATATGAGATAGTCGATATCGGTAAACGGCCGCCAACCGTTTTTGAGAGTTGCAAACACATACGGCAAGTCACTCGAATGCCATGCGCCGCAGTTATCGCCCGGCAAATTGCGCGCAAAAAGATAGACAAAGCATTTGCTGCCCTTATCGTTTCGTACCCACTTTTTCACAAGCAGCTTTAAAACTATCGGTATCATATCTGCCGTTGTAACGCCGAGTATTTTCGGCATTGCGCTTATTGTTTTTATGTTAAACGTATCTTTCGTAAGAAGCTTTCCGTCTTCACACGGAAGCGTGTAAGAGAGTGTGCTTTTAATTCCCTCGTCGCGGCACGCCTTAAGCCATGCATAGTAAAGGGTTTTCGCGTCCGTATCTCTAAGCTCAGAAAGGCTTGTTTTACCGGCATTTTTGATTATTTCGTCCCAGAATTTTTTCATTTTTTGCGGCGACAGCGGGCGTGACAAAACTCTTTGAAGCGCGGCTCCGCTCAACATAACGGCGCCCGACACCATATCCCTTGTAAGCGGACTTGACAGAAGCACGTCTACGCTCATGGCTCCTGCGCTCTGCCCCAAAAGGGTTATTCTGTCTGGATCTCCGCCGAAGGAAGAAATGTTGTTTTTTATCCATTTAAGTGCCGCAACTTGGTCAAAAAGGCCGAAATTACCGCATACTCCGTTTTCATCGGCGACATCGGGGTGAGAACAAAAGCCGTACGGCCCGAGACGGTAATTCACAGAGACAAAAACAATGTCATTTTCGGCATATGCCTTACCGCTGATATGCCCCTCGTTTGAGCTGCCGCCCGTAAAAGAACCGCCGTGTATATACAGCAAAACGGGACATTTTTTTGCGTTTTTGGGCGCGCTGATATTGAGATATTGACAATCCTCGCTGTATGTAAAGCTCATACCGCGCCTGAATTCTCTGTGATAAAACGGGTTAACCTTTGCGTCGTTCTCAAAACCGCGGTGCTGGTAGCAGCAATCGCCGAAAACGGTCGCATCATATACGCCGTCCCACCTATTGGTAACGACCGGATACTCCCACCTGCCCGCGTCGGCATACTTTATGCCGCGAAACTCAACATAGCTGCCGTTATCGAGCCCGACGATATCTCCGCACTCGGTTTTTAATTTTACCGTATTCATTTTATCGCCCCTTACGTTATCGCATAAATCACAGTAATGAAAATCTCGGAAAACTTCCAAAACGTTACATACATCATTATGTGCAAATTATATGCCACAACGAGAGCGGTGTCAATTATTTTAAGACAATATATACAAATTAAAAGTTGTTTTCAGCTCTGCGTGAATTCAGCTTATTACCGACCGCCTTTTTATAAACAACGGCGGAAATTACGGCCGACACGGCTTCTGCTATCCAAAAGGCATTCCAAACACCGTCAGCGCCGAATATCCGTGTTAATACAAAAGCTGTCGGGATTATTATTACTGCATACCTGCAAAGTGATATTATGAGAGATTCAACACCCTTGCCGAGTCCCTCAAGAGCTCCGGATGACGTTACGGAAATTGACGAAACAACAAACCCGGCGCTGATTATTCTGAGTGCCTTTTTGCCTGCGTCTATCGTTTCGGGATTATCGGTGAACATTCCTATCAGCTTATGCGGCAGCGCAAGGCACAGCACAGTACCGAAAAGCATTATGCCTGCCGTCAGCACAAGAGTTATATCGTAAATTTTTTTTACTCTTTTATGCTCGGCGGCACCGTAATTATAACCGATTATCGGTCGCATTCCCTGCACTATACCGTTAGCGGGGAGGTATAAGAACGTCTGAAGCTTATAGTAGACACCGAGCACAACAACATATATCTGTGAAAACGAAGCAAGCATTGCATTAAGACTTGACACAAGAAGTGACGGCAGCGCAAGATTTATTGCCGCCGGGATACCCACAAAGTACAGTTTACGGTCTATAACCTTATTACGTTTTAAATATCTGCGGTTTATGGTTACGCTCGGTTTTTTCACGGCGTACAAAACTACATACAGTAAAAGCGTGCTAACCTGCCCTATGCCTGTTGCGAGGGCGGCACCGTCAATTCCCATTTTCGGGAAAGGGCCTATACCGAATATCAAAAGCGGGTCTAATATGATATTTACAATACAGCCCGTCATAAGTCCTGCCATGGAGGCATTCATTCTGCCGACAGCTTGGAAGATTTTTTCGTATGCAAGGCTTATCATAATTACAATCGAAAACGAAAAAACTATTGTTGAATAGCGCACTCCGAGGGAAATTACGTTTTCGGACTGTGTGAACATTTTAAGGAATGGGCGCATAATCGGAATGCTGACTGCGGCGGCGATAATGCCGTGGAGTATTGAGAACAAAAATCCGTGTGTGGCGGCGGTATCGGCCGCCTCTTTTTCACCTGCGCCGAGGTGAAATGCGATAACGGCATTAAGTCCCACTCCGAAGCCTATTGCAAGCGCATTGACGAGGTTTTGCACCGGATAGACAAGCGACAAAGCTGTTATTGCGTCCTCGCCTATTTTGGCGACAAAAAAGCTGTCCACTATATTATAAAGCGAATTGACGAGCATAGATATTACCATGGGAGTGGCCATAGACATAATAAGCGGAAAAACAGGCTTTTCCTTCATAAATTTTTCGTTCATACAAATACATCTGCCTTTCGAATCCGAGCGTATTTTCTCAATTAAAAACGCCACGCAATTACTCAAAAATCGAATAATTGCATGGCGAAAACACATCTTTTTAAGACCGGAAAAATCCATACGTTGTTTTATCGGTATGTAATATAACACACTTTCGCCGCTAAGTCAATAACGGCTGAAACATAATATATATGCCGAGAGAGAATGATGCTCTGCTCAAGGGTTTTTATTCGTCATCCTCCGAATAGCAATCGTCATCCTCAAAATAGTAATCGTCCTCCTCCAATTCCTCCTCATCAAAGTCCCAGACATCATAGCTGCCGTTTCTGACAAAATCCTTTTGCCAATCCTCCAAGCAATAAGAATTCATTTCCGCTTCAAGCTTTTCATCGTAGGAGTTATCTTTTTCATCGGAACAATCCGTCATCAGTTCATCAAAAACCATAAGGCTCGCAATCCCGGTCATAAGCCCGTCTCTGTTCTCGCTTAATTCGCAGGCTTCGGGAGCAACCGTATCGGATTCGGCGATTTCTTCGCTTAATGTGCTCTTAATTTTTTGTCTTAGCTCAAAGGAAACGGCAATTAAGCTGTTCAGACGGCGCAGCAGTATTTCCTCCGATAAATTCCCCAAGCGGATTTTTTCGTAATCCTGCACGTTTAGGCTATACAGCCTTGAATAGCGTTTAAACTCCTTAACAGTCGAAGACGGAAAATGCTGCTTATTTTTTTCTAAATAACATTCCGCATTTTTAATCATTGTTTTACAGCCTTTTATCTGCCGGTTTATCTCCGCAATAATTTTTTGCTTGTTTTCGCCGCATTTCACCTTATACAAAAGTGCATATATGTGCTTACAGTTTTGCTTTCTCTCCGTATAATAGGGGCATGTGCAGCTCATACTTACTATTTTGTTGTTGTCTCCGAATGAAAGCTCAACATTATAGTCGGCGGTACCTTTTATAATGCAGGAATAATGAGTCCCCGTTTTTTTAAGGTCTCTGATTTTGCCGTCGGAGCAATATGCTTCTCCGCGTTCTCGTATCAAGGGGCGAAATAAGCCGTCATAAATTCTCTTATCAAATAAGCCTAATTTCTCCCTGCTCACTTCCGCCGGAGCTGTTGAAGTCTCTTCGATATTTAATTCGGTATCGACAAACGGGACGTCGGTAATGTCCTTTTTGGCTTTCTTTCTCCTGTGCTTTTTGACAGCATTCCTCACAGCCCTTACAATCACCGCCGTTATCAGGCACAACAGCTTAAAAGCCCATTTTAATATGTAATATGCGGCCACTCCGAGAATCAGCAATACCATCACTATAAAATTCCCAGTCATTGCAATGTCTTTCTTCTTCATATCTGTATTCACAATCTCACAATCGGCAAGTACCGTATGATATTATACTACTCTCAAACATACGCAAGTAAAAATGTCAAAAGACCATTGTTTCAGTACCTTATGAAATTACACTACTCTCAAACAATCCAAGACGAATTGGAATTGTCTATGAGTTTCAGTACCTTATGAAATTACACTACTCTCAAACTATGCAATCGTGTCGGTACCGGGCACGGAAGTTTCAGTACCTTATGAAATTACACTACTCTCAAACAAAGCAAAAGACAAGACAATAGCACACGAAGTTTCAGTACCTTATGAAATTACACTACTCTCAAACTCGACGGTGAAGAAGTTAGCAAGTTACCAGTTTCAGTACCTTATGAAATTACACTACTCTCAAACAACGTAGTCTTGAATATGATTTTAAAAGGAGTTTCAGTACCTTATGAAATTACACTACTCTCAAACTTTTCCACAGCCGGGAACGCCAAAAAAGCCGTTTCAGTACCTTATGAAATTACACTACTCTCAAACGGCTATGCAGTCTTTTGGTGTTCCCTCTGGGTTTCAGTACCTTATGAAATTACACTACTCTCAAACTATGTGTCCTCGGTCTATATGGGTGGCAATGGTTTCAGTACCTTATGAAATTACACTACTCTCAAACTCGCATTTTTTCGCTTCGCGAAAAACAGGCGTTTCAGTACCTTATGAAATTACACTACTCTCAAACTATGTGTCCTCGGTCTATATGGGTGGCAATGGTTTCAGTACCTTATGAAATTACACTACTCTCAAACTCGCATTTTTTCGCTTCGCGAAAAACAGGCGTTTCAGTACCTTATGAAATTACACTACTCTCAAACTATGTGTCCTCGGTCTATATGGGTGGCAATGGTTTCAGTACCTTATGAAATTACACTACTCTCAAACTCGCATTTTTTCGCTTCGCGAAAAACAGGCGTTTCAGTACCTTATGAAATTACACTACTCTCAAAC
>CEAG01050140.1_pt1 | contig 138346 bp, 81 predicted proteins | sample 554891 | NCBI WGS metagenome assembly CEAG01 (sample SAMEA3182116, study PRJEB8094) | gut metagenome | biome: human; feature: gut; material: Stool; isolation source: human stools | place: Canada | collected 2014-02-25
ATTAAAGAATTATTTCTTTAATTCCTTGCTCAATCAATCTATTTCCCCTATTTTTGCAGTCCGTAAGAGGTGTAAAACGTCGAAATTTTAGTTCTAACAATTAAATAATTTAAATTCAATCATTTATGTGGTTAAGTAATTCATCTGTAGGAAGGAAAGTGGTGATGAGCGTTACCGGTATCGCCCTTGTCCTGTTTCTAACATTTCACATGGCGATGAACTTGGTTGCAATCATCTCGGCTGATGGTTACAACATGGTTTGTGAGTTCCTGGGAGCAAACTGGTATGCGTTAGTGGCTACCGCAGGACTAGCCGCTCTTTTTGTGATTCACATCATCTATGCATTCTGGCTGACAATGCAGAATCGCAAAGCGCGTGGTAGCGAACGCTATGCAGTGGTTGACAAACCAAAAACTGTAGAATGGGCATCTCAAAACATGTTGGTGCTGGGTCTGATCGTTATCGTAGGTCTTGGTTTGCACCTCTTCAACTTCTGGGCAAAAATGCAGTTGCCGGAACTGATGCACAACATGGGCATGCACGCTGATACACTGACGCTGGCTTATGCCGCTAACGGTGCTTATCACATCCAGCAGACTTTCTCTAGCCCGGTTTACGTAGTTCTTTACCTCGTTTGGCTGTTTGCTTTGTGGTTCCACCTGACTCACGGTTTCTGGAGCTCTATGCAATCACTGGGATGGAACAACAAAGTATGGATCAATCGTTGGAAATGTATTTCTAACATCTATTCTACGATTGTTGTACTCGGTTTCGCACTGGTAGTAGTGGTATTCTTCGTGAAAACACTGATTTGTGGCGGTGCTTGCTAAATAGTAAATTGTAAATGATTAAATTGTAAATAATATTATGATCAAGATAGATTCAAAAATTCCAGAAGGCCCGGTGGCTGAGAAATGGACCAACTATAAAGCTCACCAGAAATTGGTGAACCCCGCTAATAAACGTCGTTTGGACATCATCGTTGTGGGTACGGGTCTGGCAGGTGCTTCTGCCGCTGCTTCACTTGGTGAAATGGGTTTCAGAGTATTCAATTTCTGTATTCAAGATTCTCCCCGTCGTGCACACTCTATCGCTGCACAGGGTGGTATCAATGCTGCAAAGAATTATCAAAATGATGGTGACTCTGTTTACCGTCTGTTCTACGATACTGTAAAAGGTGGCGACTATCGTGCCCGTGAAGCAAACGTATATCGTTTGGCTGAAGTGTCTAACGCTATCATCGACCAATGTGTAGCGCAAGGTGTTCCTTTCGCTCGCGAATATGGCGGTACGCTGGACAACCGTTCTTTCGGTGGAGCACAGGTATCCCGTACTTTCTACGCTAAAGGCCAGACTGGTCAGCAGTTGCTGCTGGGTGCTTACTCTGCATTGAGCCGTCAGGTAAACGCAGGTACTGTAAAACTGTATACCCGTTATGAAATGCAGGATGTGGTTATCGTTGACGGACGTGCCCGCGGTATCATCGCTAAAAATCTTGTAACAGGTAAACTGGAACGCTTTGCCGCTCACGCAGTAGTTATCGCTACCGGTGGTTATGGTAACGCTTACTTCTTGTCTACCAACGCTATGGGTTGTAACTGTACAGCTGCTATCTCTTGCTACCGCAAGGGTGCTGTATTCGCTAACCCTGCATACGTTCAGATTCACCCGACTTGTATTCCGGTACATGGTGACAAGCAGTCTAAGCTGACTTTGATGTCTGAATCTCTCCGTAACGACGGTCGTATCTGGGTTCCGAAGAAAAAAGAAGATGCTGTGAAACTTCAGAAAGGCGAAATCAAAGGAAGTGATATTCCTGAAGAAGACCGCGACTATTACTTGGAACGCCGCTATCCGGCATTCGGTAACCTGGTTCCGCGTGACGTTGCCAGCCGTGCCGCTAAAGAACGTTGCGACGCTGGTTTCGGTGTAAACAACACAGGTTTGGCCGTATTCCTCGACTTCTCTGAAGCTATCAACCGTTTGGGTATCGACGTTGTTCTTCAACGTTATGGTAACCTCTTCGATATGTACGAAGAAATCACTGACGTTAATCCGGGCGAACTGGCTAAAGAAATCAGTGGTGTGAAATATTATAACCCGATGATGATTTATCCGGCTATCCACTATACAATGGGTGGTATCTGGGTAGACTACGAACTGCAAACCACTATCAAGGGTCTGTTCGCTATTGGTGAATGTAACTTCTCCGACCACGGTGCAAACCGCCTCGGTGCTTCTGCATTGATGCAAGGTTTGGCTGACGGTTACTTCGTATTGCCTTACACTATCCAGAACTATCTGGCAGACCAGATCACTGTTCCTCGTTTCTCTACCGATCTTCCTGAATTTGCTGAAGCTGAAAAAGCAGTTCAAGCTAAGATTGACAAGTTCATGAGCATCCAGGGTAAAGAATCTGTTGATTCTATCCACAAGAAACTGGGTCATGTCATGTGGGAATATGTAGGTATGGGACGTACGGCAGAAGGCCTGAAGAAAGGTATCGCCGAACTGAAAGAAATCCGCAAGGAATTCGAAACGAACTTGTTTATCCCCGGTTCTAAGGAAGGTATGAACGTAGAGCTTGACAAAGCAATCCGTCTGTACGACTTCATCACAATGGGTGAGCTTGTTGCTTACGATGCATTGAACCGTAACGAAAGTTGTGGTGGTCACTTCCGTGAAGAATACCAGACTGAAGAAGGAGAAGCAAAACGTGATGACGAAAACTTCTTCTATGTAGCATGCTGGGAATATCAAGGTGATGATGAAAAGGCTCCGGTATTGCACAAAGAACCGCTGGTATACGAAGCTATCAAGGTTCAGACTCGTAACTACAAGAGCTAATCGGTGAAGTTAAACATTTAAAAGAATTAGAAGAAAATGGATAAAAATATATCATTTACACTGAAGGTATGGCGCCAAGCTGGTCCGAAAGCTAAAGGTGCTTTTGAAACCTACCAAATGAAAGATATCCCCGGTGATACTTCCTTCCTCGAAATGCTGGATATTCTGAACGAACAGCTCATCAGCGAAAGAAAAGAACCGGTAGTATTCGATCATGACTGCCGCGAAGGTATCTGCGGTATGTGTTCTCTTTACATCAACGGACACCCGCACGGTCCTGCAACAGGTGCTACTACTTGCCAGATCTATATGCGTCGTTTCAACGACGGTGATACCATCACTGTTGAACCTTGGCGTTCGGCTGGTTTCCCTGTCATCAAAGACTTGATGGTAGACCGTACTGCATACGATAAGATTATGCAAGCTGGTGGTTATGTAAGCGTTCGCACAGGTGCTCCGCAAGATGCTAACGCTATCCTGATCGCGAAACCTATCGCTGACGAAGCTATGGATGCTGCTTCTTGTATCGGTTGCGGTGCTTGTGTAGCTGCATGTAAGAATGGTTCTGCTATGTTGTTCGTTTCTGCAAAAGTTAGTCAGTTGAACTTGTTGCCGCAAGGTAAACCGGAAGCTTTACGCCGTGCAAAAGCTATGTTGTCAAAGATGGATGAACTGGGATTTGGTAACTGTACAAACACTCGTGCTTGTGAGGCTGAATGTCCGAAGAACATCTCTATCAGCAACATCGCCCGCTTGAACCGTGACTTTATCAGAGCAAAACTGAAAGACTAAGTTACTGTTTTCTAATAGTAAAGTAAGAGCTTAATTTGATTAATAAAAGAATCCCCTGCGGTACACACCGACAGGGGATTCTCTTTATGTATGAATGGCTCATGATTATTATTAATAATCAATTATCATGAACAGATATATTGGTAATATTAAAGTTATTTATACAGCTAAATCCAAAGGCAAGTCACTGATATCTTTCAACCGTTTTCCCTGAATCAAGATGTTCAATAATTCAATAGAATCCTCTGCATGGGTATCATGAACCGCTTTGATGAGCTCATACAAAGCAAAATGATAAATACAGTCAATATCTCCTGTGCCTAAAGCTAATGATGCCAATCGTGCGGGCATTGGTTCTCCTGTTACCACAACAATGTGCGGTAAGTGCCCTTTTCTGTTCCTTATCAATCCGAGAGCTTCTGTCCGGCTGTTTTGTGCACGATCGCTACGCATCGTCCATTTGGCTGAAATAGAAGCATGAAGAATGGGTAACCCGCCATTACTTTTTCGTATATCGGCAAGATTACACACGGAATCATCAATAATATCAGTTTTCTCATTTATCATATCATCCGTCTCTGTCTCTCGATAAATAACCACATCCGGTGCTACCATATAATCGTTACCCATGCTAGCGGCAAGTCGAGCATCGCTTTTGGTCAGCAGGCTGAGGTATTCCAAATGTTCGTATTGAGCAAAACTACTTGTTTTGACGGAGTTACGGTTACCCAGTTTGGAGATATGCCATTTTCCCGGACGTAAATTCTGCAGGTAGGGAAATGTATTCATCAAGAAATTCATATTCATTTGCTCAAATTTAGCACCCGAAGTCTGTCCTACTGCTTTTTCGTGGACTTCAGCCATTAATTGGTCAGCAATGCCGCGGGCAATATTTATTGATAGTTTGGAGGAACTGTCAGCATTACTTGGAATTCCTTTGCTATCAATAGTCATTACACCACTAGATAGCAGCTCTTTGTGATATTTTTTTCTCGCTTCTGCAATAAGTGCGTTCATAATCCAATACCTTTTTGATTTGCAACCCTATTTTCATAGCAACAGGAGGAGGGAAAGCATTGCCGATCATCCGACAGGCAATCGTCTTACGCTTGCCGAAATCCCAACTATCGGGGAATCCCTGAAGTCTTGCAAGCATTTCCGGAGTCAATCGTGGCATTCCCACGAAGTCTGCGTCAGGGACATCATTAGCTACCCCCCGACCGTCTACACCAAGCTCTGCCCACGCCTTACGTGCTCTTGTCGGGCCCAAGTCTGGACCTCCGTGTTTTTTACTTCCGCCTACTAGAGTGGGAGCTATTTTATTGGCTGTCCGCCTCCATTCTTCGACAGCTTTCCAACCATTAGCTGACATCAAGTCATATAAAGTCTCACCTACAGACAGTGTTTTCTCTGGTATCTTTTCGGGAAACATGAAGACATCTGCCAGGTCTCTCCGTATTCCAATAATAATTACTCGTGGCCGTAGCTGAGGAACACCATAATCAGAAGCATTTAATAATTGAAGATGTGTACTGTAGCCTAATTTTTTCAACGTTTGAAGTACCTGTTCCCGATAAGCATTAAACTTAGAGCTTAAAATTCCACGGACATTTTCTATCATAACGATACGCGGATTAATTTCCTGCACAAGTCGGAGCATCTGAGGAAAAAGATCACGCTCATCATCAGCTCCCAGTTGTTTGCCTGCAACACTAAACGGAGGGCAAGGTACACCTCCTGCTAGCAAATCTATCTGCCCGTAGTAAGGCTTACCATCAAAATGATGCACATCCTTACAGAAAATATTCCATTCCTGACGATTGCGTTTCAGACATTCGCAATAGTCTTTTTCATATTCGACCAATGCAACATGAGAGAATCCCGCCATCTCAAGTCCTAATGCTTGACCGCCTGCACCTGCACATATTTCTATGGAATTATACATATAAGGATCATTCAAGTTTATAAGTTTCAGATGCAAAAATACGATATTCTTTTATCAATGCCAATAACTCGGTGTTTAAATATAGCTTATCTCACGCAAAGATATCGCTCCGCAGAATATAACCGATAACATCTCCCTTACGTACGGTAGCGCCTTGCTGTGCACATATCTCCACCACACGCCCGGTAAATCCAGTCAGAATCTTTTCATATTCTCCCCATGGAGTAGAAAGATAACAAAAGACTTCGTCATGCTGATATTTACGCCCGATGAATGGAGCAATGGATGGTCCCTCTACGGAAACTTCCCAAAGTACCTGTCCGTTATCAGGGGCAATAACCGGATCTGCCTTGGCACGTTTCAACTTCTTAATTTCCTCTTCCGAATACCCATTCTTTGCCATTGCCGCATCCTTAGCATGTTGCAACTCTTCCTCAAAACGCTTTTTGGCAACCCCGGCCTTATAATCACGATACTGGCGATCGTGCATAGCCAGTTCAAAAAGTTCTTCGTCATCCTCTCCATATTCCCAGCCATTTTCATCCATTTCCTTTCGATATTCATCCAAAGCATCCGGATAATTCAACTGCGGGTCGGTATCGACAAATTCATATCCTTTAGATTTCGCCAACTCTATAATCTCCGGTGCAAGCGTACCAGGAAGACGTCCACTTTTACCCAGAATCATATCCCAAGTGTGGTTATCTATCATTGTCCAGCGTTCTTCTCCTTTTACCAGTTGCATGAGATTCATTAGCGCAACATTCTTCACATACTGGCTGAAAGGAGTTACCAAAGGAGGATAGCCCAACTTAGGCCAAACGTATTCCACTTCGTCGAAAAGCATCACAAGCAGGTCGTCGAGACTAAGCTCCGGCTCATTCTTACTCTTCAATATCATATTGATACCGGAATGTACGCCTTTCAAGTCTGCCATCATAGATCCCATCATGCCACCTGGCAAACCGCATTTCAATAGAAGTGAAGACATGTATTTGTTGGTAGTATCCATAAAGTAGCCCAGAAAATCATCTATGAATTCCTGTGTCATGGCACGGGCCTTCATATACGCTTTCATATTTATGTCGGGCACCTGGAAGCCTAAATCTTTCAACATAGCCTGCACAGAGATTACGTCCGGATGCACTTTGCCCCAAGACATAGGCTCCATCGCCACATCAATGATGTCGGCACCATTTTCGCAAACCTCAAGGATAGAAGCCATAGACAATCCCGGCCCGCTATGACCATGATATTGGATCAATACATCCGGATGTTTCTCCTTGATGGTCCTGACCAGTTGTCCCAACATCCCGGGACGGCCAACGCCTGCCATATCCTTCAAGCATATTTCAGATGCACCGGCCTCAATCAGTTGATCGGCAATTCGGGCATAATACTCAACGGTATGTACAGGAGAATAGGTGATGCAAAGGGTTGCCTGCGGAATCATACCCGCTTCCAAAGCATATTTAATAGAAGGAATTATATTTCTCGTTTCGTTCAGTCCACAGAAAATGCGTGTGATATCCACTCCTTGCGCATGCTTGACTTTATACATCAATTTACGCACATCTGCCGGAACCGGATACATACGCAATGCATTCAATCCACGATCGAGCATATGTGTTTGAATACCTGCTTCTCTAAAAGGTGCGGTAAAAGCACGGACGGCTTTATTAGGATTTTCACCATACAACAGATTCACTTGCTCAAAAGCACCTCCATTCGTTTCAACTCTTGCAAAACAGCCCATTTCAACAATCAAAGGAGCGATACGTACAAGCTGGTCAACACGAGGTTGATATTTACCGGAAGATTGCCACATGTCCCGATAAACAAGACTGAATTTAATTTCCTTTTTCATCATAGCCAATAATAAGTGATTTTTTTCTTTGGTTAACTTCACATATACAAATATAAAGGATTATTCTAACATATAGTCAAAAATAGTCTTTTAAAAACGGATAAAAAGAGATGTTTTACATCATAATGTAAGCAAACCATTCCCATTATACATTTATTTACTATAAATAACAAATCAAATTGTTTAATGTTCGCAGATACATCCCCTTAATAATCCAAAGATTTTATCAGTTTCATTCGTATAGCTATTGTCAGCTTAATAAATATTTTACTGATACGAATACTTATCATAAAAGATGCACAGATCACCGATCATAAATCGGTTCTCTGTGCATCACTACTACACTAAAGTCACTTTTAAGACAAAACTAACCTAATTACGCAGCCGGATCCGGTGCTTCACCTTTACCATCATCGCCAGAATCAGGATTACCGCCATTATTACCACCGTTACTGCTGCCATCCGTATAATCCGTTTCAATCTCCGCACGGCGGGTAATACTCATATCTTCCAACGTATCCTTAAAGATTTTTCCCGGATAAAAAATAATCTTTCTCTGAACGATCGACTTGGACGAGACCTCCTTCTCGTCATCCGTACTCTTAGCACGGATAGTAGGAGTAAAGATACCGAATTCACCCAACTGAACACTCTTTCCGTCGTCAATATCTTCAGCCATCTTATCTACCAGACCGCTGACCACCAAATCCACCACCTTACGATGGACACCACAAAGCTGACTCACCTTGCGACACATCTTTGCAAAATTCACCTTACCGGAACGAACCGATTTTGCTACATACTTTTCGTTTTTGTCCTTGTCAAAACCGAACACACGTTTTGTTACTACATACTGTAAAGCCATAATTATTAAAGTTTAAATGGTTAAAAAAATAAAGGTTTACTGTTGCCATTCGTTTTGTTTGAATGACTCTGCAAAGATATAACAAGGCACAAACCGTCCAGTCCCCTTTTGTCTCCTTTACGTCTCCTTTTAATAACAAGAGCTTTACAATTACTTAAATATAAATCACTATGACACAGCGCATTATATGAATTAATTATTTTTTCTGCAAATCAGCGTTCAACAATATACTAAACCCACCAACAAACGGTACTCCTGTATCAGTCCGCATCTGCGGAACAGATTCGTCCGCTTGACGTCCTTTTTCAGGGCGTCCAAAAACGTATGACAGAATATGCATAATTTCAGGATGAGAAGCATCATGTTTCATATAACCATTACTCATTATCCGGAATCCACATTTAGAGTTACCACGTTCAATCCAACGGGTTGCCTTCATTCCGGTTACGTCCGCACTTCCTGCCTCCCCTCCCCAAACGCCAAGTATCGGGGCTGCCTTTTTATTAGGATAGGCATCGTAAGGGCCAAGACCTAACCAATGCAGCTCTTTAAGCTCTGGGACTGTTTTAATTGTCATTCCAACTATAGGTATTTGAGGAATAGCTACATCAGTCAGAATCTCATAATTTACATCCAAACGCCCATCCACACCTATTGAATAACGATAGATAGTGGTAAAATGATTGGCAGAATCTACATGACAATCCACTTTTGCCCGAATAATAACTTCATCCGGTCTATCTTCTACACTCCATTCCTTGACAGATGTTGTATACTGATTCAAGTCAACAGCCTTACGGACATTCTCTTTTCCAAATGCAGATTTCTCACACGGATCAAGCGGAGACCATATTATAGGGCGTAAATCTGTAATCAACTGTTTGCCCCGTGCCTCTGCCGAAATCAATTGACCGGTTTGAGGACTAAAAACATAACGTATATTACCTGTTTCTATCGTTACTGTTTCAGCTTGGTTTACTGATATTTTCCCGCAAGGCAACACTGTTCCAATCTGTTCTACCGACGGGCAAAGTTCCACAGCATCCCGCGTAATCTCTTCGCCATTGACGTTCGTAAAGATAAACCAAGCATAGTAAGTCTTCCCTGCACGGACTGTTTTCAAAGCTTCCACCGGCAGTTTGAATGTAGATTCGGCGTGAGGTTGCCCAGTGATAGAGTTAGTACCGGATGCCAAAACCCTTTCATCCTCCCTGATAGACCAGTCGATCTTTACAGTAGTAAGATCCGTAAAATCAAAATCATTCTGAATAGGAATTCGCAAGGAATCCTGACCGGGAGTAAATGAAATCTTCTCTACAGCAGGATAAACCTGTGCATACACAGCCTTCGTTTCCCAATAATCACGGGTAAAATTACGATAGGAATCCACAATACCGTCCCATCCCGCATAATCAATCCGCAGATAATCATCTCCTGCATGTACATCTTTATTCTTTTTCTGAAGATTACGCACCGGAGTCCTTATACCCTGATCCGCCCACATCCAGATTGCCGCCCCCGTTCCTGACGGATGTTTAGTCAATGCTTTCCAACGGGCTTCCAATCCGCCAAATCCAGTATTACCATAAGCATGAGTATATTCCGTGGAAATTATAGGACGGTCAGAATGAGCTGCCAACCGGTCATATTCCTGCGGCTTCCAATAATGAGGAGCAAGAATATCAATTTCTTTCGGCAACCATTCCTCCGCTCTCCAAGGTAACAGGACAGGACGAGTGGGATCAAGCGCTTTCACCAGCTTCACAGATGCCAGATGTAATGAGGTCAACGGATCCTCATTGCCGACTGACCAATAAATAATCGACGGATGATTAATGTCCCGGACAACCGTTTCATACGAACGTTGCAGAGCAGCTCCGGAACAGGAAGGGTCATACATCAAATTTCCGGCGCCTCCTAATGAAACTTCATTACCTACATACATCCCCATCTCATCACACAATTCAATAAATCCTTTCGCCGGAGTATAATGGGAAAGACGGATATAATTGATATTCGCCGCTTTCATAAGAGTCAGATCCTGCAACCAATGTTCACGGGTAGTGGCACGACCGACATCCGGATGTTCATCATGGCGGTTTACGCCACGCAATTTGACGGCCTGCCCGTTGATTCTGAAAACACCACCTACCGTTGAAATCTGCCGGAACCCGATTCGTTGCGTACGTGTATGTGTCACTTGCCCTTCTTCAACAAGCTCAACACGCAGATTATAAAGATAAGGATTCTCCGCATTCCAATGATGAGGTGACTGAATACGGAATGTCAGACCGATTTCCCGATCCGTAGAAATATGAGCGGGTACTGTCAGCTGCCGCCGGGCAACTTCCTTCCCTTCTTTATCTGTAAGGGTAAATCTAAGATCGTATGATGCACCCGGACTTGGATAATTACCCGGCACTGTACTTTTCTGTTTGTCACCAACCATAACACGCAGTTTCAAATCCGCATCTTCAAACCGATTATCGAAAAAGGTCTGTGCAACCACATTGTCTATCCAACGTTTACGTGGCATAGCTTCCAAAGTGACATCCCTGTAAATTCCGCCCAATGTCCAGTCGTCGAAAACATCAAATTTATACTCTTTAGTTATCTGCCTTACACGGACTGCCAACAGATTCGCCCCGTCTGTTTTCAGCTTGCCGCTGACATCAAACGCAAACGACGTATAACCGCTGTCATGCCTGCCCAGAAACTTCCCGTTCAGCCAGACCTCTGCCGATGACCACACCCCGCCGAAATGAAGCAATACACGCTTCCCATCCCAACCTTCAGGAGTATCGAATTTATGCAAGTAAAAGCCCTCACTAGCCTTGTTTTCCTTGAACCCTCTATATACAGGTTCCTCATATCCCAGAACAGCCCAATTGGACGGTACAGGTATTTTCTTGAATTTTTGACTACTGAATCCCGGAGAACTGAAATCTTCCAGACGTTTAGCTTCCTGTTCAGTCTTTGCTAAGGCAAATTGCCATTCGCCGTTCAAGCTGACATACTCTTGAGCATTTACACAGAAGCCTGATAACAGTAAAATAAATAAAATGATAACGCGCAAATTCATAATAAAATTATTGTAGAGTGATACATGTTCTTCATTGCCTGATATATTATTAATCACGATGCAAACAAAGTCACTTTTTCAGAAAATAACATGTACACCTGTTCATATAGTTGTAAAACTATACAAAATAAAGAATCAGCTCATCCTCACCTGTTACAGGCTAACTCTTATTCTTCCCCTACAATAAAAAATCACTGGTTTTCTTCGCCCGTATTTTCTTCCATATCCGTCTTTCCCGCACTCTTTCTGTATTGCGAAGGCGATTTCCCGAATGTATTCTTAAAGCATTTGCTAAAATAGAAAGGATCATTGATACCGACCTGATAACCGGCTTCAGATATATTTATATCGGAAGTAATCAACAGTTCCGCTGCTCTCTTCATACGGAGCAGCCTCACATACTCATTGGGAGAGCAGCCGACAATACTCTTCAATTTACTGTAAAAAGTAGTACGTCCCAATCCCAATGCCGGAGCGTAAGTGTCCAGTTTGAACTCCGCATCTCCCATATTTCTTTCAATAATGGCATTTATCTTATCCAGGAATATTTTATCCCTGTCGGTAGTACTAATCAACGGTTGCAAGTTACCCGGTTCCGTAGCAAACTTCCGTTGCAACTTCTCCCGCTGCTCAATCAGCTTTACTACACGAGCCAAGAGATATTGCACACTGAAAGGCTTGGTGATATAAGAATCAGCCCCCAACTGGATGCCCTTCAACTGGTGTTCTTCCGAAGAATAAGCAGTCAACAGAATGACAGGAATATGGCTGATATTGAAATCATTTTTCAACCGTTTCGTAAACTCGAACCCATCCATTTCGGGCATCATCACATCGCAGACAACAATATCCGGCTGGTCTTCCGCCAACTTTTCCAACCCTTCCGCTCCATTGGAAGCCGTAGAAACCGTGAAATATTTCCCTAACTGGCTTTCTATAAGCGTGCGGACATCATCATCGTCATCAATTACCATCACCTTATATTCCTTGAATGGTTTGTTGACAGAAGTGCCCAGGATTTCCACCGCCTTTTCATCAGGCAAAGTCGCTCCGGTTGTTATTTCCTTAACCGCAACATCCGGTTCGGATGCTGAAGACTGTACGATATCTGCCGGATCATAATTCTTATCCGACAATGGTATAGTCAGTGAAAAACAAGCTCCCCCCAAAGAAGAATCCGAATAAGCTACATTACCTTTATGAACCTTGGCAAGTTCAGCAGTCAGGTGCAACCCGACACCCGTGCCGTCGGAAGCATAGTTAATCTGTTCGAATCTGACAAACAACATCTTACGCTTCTCTGCGGGAACTCCGGGGCCACTGTCTGATACACTTAATGTAAACGTATCATTTTCGGCAGAAGAGTCAAGTCTCATCACAATCTTTCCGCCTGCCGGAGTATTCTTGAAAGCATTGGACAAAAGATTATATGCAATCTTGTCCATCTTGCTCCGGTCGAGCAGCATCCTTCCCGTAGAATCGTTCGATTCAAAAAGATATTCTATCCGTTTCTTGGCCGCCATGTCTTTGAAAGTAAGATAAATGTCATAAAAGAAACGTTCGGCCACCGTCTCTTCCAATTTCAACTCCATCTTGTTGTTCTGCAAACGGCGGAATTCCAGCAACTGGTCAATCAGACGCAACAGCCGGTTAGAACTTTTTGTCAGTAATCCCAACTGTTTATTGGCAGCAGGCGGCAAATCCTTCTGGTTAGACAAGTCCTCTATCGCGCCACGGATAATAGTCAATGGAGTACGGAACTCATGAGATATATTGGTGAAGAAACGTAGCTTATATTCTGTCAGTTGTTTCTCAACCTCAACAGCCATATTCAACCGGTGCATCTTCAAGGCAAGCCTGACTGCAAAATAAATAAGTATTCCTCCCACCAAAATATATAAAAGTACCGCTATCCACGATTTCCACCAAGGTGGAAGAATAATGACTTCCAGAGTAGTCTCCTCACTGCTCCACACACCGAAGCTATTACAACCTTTTACTTTGAACATATACCTTCCCGGGGGAACATTCCGATAAGTCGCCATGTTATTGCGCGAACCGAGATTCCAGTCTTTTTCAAATCCTTCCAGATAATACGCATATTGGTTGAGTTCCGCGGCATGAAAATTCAGCATCGTACATTCAAGGTTAAAAGAGTTCTGATTATGCTCCAAAACAATCTTCTTCGTATTCGTAATACTTTCCATCAAAGGAGAGTCCTGTCCTTGCGGGCGCATCGGATTTCCGTTAATCCACAAACCCGTTACAAGTACACGGGGAGCATACGTATCAAATTTAATCCCTGAAGGATTGAAAATATAGACACCATTGTAACTGCCGAACATCAATTCTCCGTTTTTCTTCTTCCAGCACGATAATTCGTTGAAAATAGCGGCATGACGGTTATTCGAGAAAATAAAATTCTCAAAACGTTCCGTCTGCAAGTTGAATTTGGAGATACCGCTCTCCGTACTTACCCATATATATCCTTCATTATCCTCCAGTATGGCCTGTACAGTCTCGTTAGCCAGACCATTATCTGCATTATAGTGCTTGAACCATGATTTTTCCAGTTGCTTCTCCCTGACCAGCAGATTCAATCCGCCACCGGTGGTGCCCAGCCAGATATTTCCCTTGCTATCCTCAAATACAACCTTTACCTCATTATGGCTCAACGATTGCTGATCCTCTTTGTGAAGATGCAGGGAGATATATTTATTCTTATCCTGAATCAATTCATCCGGGTGAAAAACAATGACTCCATCGTTAGTTCCCACCCATATCAATCCTGTCCGATCCTGAATCATTGCCCGCATCATGCATTGATGCTTGTTTTCCGTCACAAACTGGCGGAAAGTCAGCTTCCCCTGATGCCTTTCTCCCAAATGCAATCCTCCCCCAAAAGTGGCTATCCACATGCGATCTTTATTATCACGCATAATAGTAAATATATTGTTGCTTGATGAAGACTGCCACACCCAGTCATCCAAGGTGTGTTTTTCCACTATGGCATCTCCTTTGGGAGAAAGAAGCACCAATCCTCCCCCTTTCGTTCCCAGCCACTTATATCCAAGAGTATCTTCCGCAATCGAAAACGGTAGACCACCCTCAATCCGGAGATCATAAATCTGACGCAATGTAGAATCGCATACATGCAGGTTTCCATCCCGCGTCCCAAACCAGTACCGTCCGTCTTCATCTTCATAAATAAGCCGCACCGCATTGTCCCTGTCCGCATTTCCTCCCGGAGAGGGATAGAAGATATCAAACGGATAATTAGTCAGCGATATTTTACTGATCCCCCCTAATTCGGTTCCCACCCATATTTCGCCCGACCTGTCTTCCGTTACACAAAGCAGATAATTGGTCGTCAGGTCTTTATCAGCCGTATAATGAAAAGTCTTTCCGTTATTCTCGTCAATGGCAAACAGACCGTTACCGAAAGTAGTAATCCAGATGATATTCCGCGAATCATGATAAATCTGATAACGTTCCTGACTGATCAGGGAAAGTATATCGGAAGGTATCAAATGCAACGGTTCGAAAGTATTGTCGGGCCGATGCCGCCATAACGTACCGGACATATTGTACACCCATACATCCCCTTTGTTGTCGACACTAAAATTAGCATTACGCAAATCGTTCCCTTGAAAGAACTTTGCCGACGGAATCCAGACCCGCTTATTCGTGTCAAAAGTATATGTTTTCTCATTGGTGGCAATCATCAGAATCCCTTCATTCAGCATATATGAACGGGAATGAGCCGAGGGATTTTCTTTATCGTAATAAATAACCGGTGAAAAAGAAAGGCGGGCACGGTCGAATATCACAATTCCTCCTCCACCTATAAAGTATAAGTCACTTCCCTCCTGCGCATTGAGAAAAGTCACCCCTTTCAGCATCGAGTTCACTTTGCCGTCAGCAATCCTGAACAGTTCTTCATGAGCACCCATCCATACCTTATGTTCCGAATCCTCAAATACAAAGGATATTTTCTGGCTGCGCAGTTTTTCATCTTCCGGCTTCCATACTTCCATTTTTCCGTTGACATACCGGACACGGCAGCATCCCCTGTTTCCCCACATCCACACGTCACCATTGGAGAAGACTTCAATCTGCGTGAATATCTTCGCCTTATTCTGCGGGTCATAGTCAATCATCTTTTCAGTTCCCGGATCATAGCAAAACAAGGTATTTGAGAAAGTACGTATCCAGATAAATCCGTTCTTGTCCTCAACCATATAACGTATCCTGCTGTCGGGCAACAACGATGACCCCGGCAACTCGGGATGTACCACTACAAACTCTTTCCCGTTATATCGGTTCAGCCCGTTGATAGTTCCCATCCACATAAATCCGCGGCTGTCCTGCATCATACACCGGATGGTATTCTGCGACAAACCGTTACGATCGGTTATCGTACTGATATTCAATATATCAAAAGCAAATGCTTTGCTACAAAACAATAAGAAACATAAAACTGGATATATCTGCCGCATGTGTTTTCGATTTAAAGATGCCACAAATATAAAAGATTAATTCTAAAAATCCTGCCATAGCCCACAAGAATATAGCTGTCTTGAACTGGCAGACATGCATCTGTACCAGCGTCAAGGTCGCTTTCACAAGAAAATTCCTGAGAAAATATGCATATATGATAAAACGAGGAGTATCTATGTAATATAGTTTTACTACTCCACCTGTGTAATATAATGAAATTTCGATTCGGCACATCCTGTGACACCGAAAATAACTTATCTTTTATTCTAAATCTCCGTCAACGTTTCTAATAAATTCTTGCATCGTTTATTATAAACGGTATCCAAGTTTATTATAAACTCTATCTCCCTCTTTTCATAGAAAACAATCAAATATATGCAACAAAAAAGGCTGCAAACCTCTTAAAAGTTTGCAGCCTCAAGCTCATTGGCGGGTCAGTTATACCCTAATCCTCATAAGGATCACCTAGATGTTTTGTTATGATCTTATACTGTTTTGCAGTCAGATACCGATGATTATACGGCAAGTACCCTGTTGGTATAAGTTCTTTGACCAACGGGTTGCAGTCTTTAATCCATCGGCTCAGACAACGCACTGCATTTTTACTGGTTGCACATCCGGGGAAGTACATCACAGCGAGTACGGCAAAAGATAAGAATCGTTTCATTCGTTTTTAGTTTTTTATTCGTTGTTTTATGTTTCACGTCTACAAATATACAACATAAAAAAGCCTTTGTCAAGTCCTGAAAGACTATGAACGTGAATAAATGAATGATTCCACGTATAAACTCCTGTGTACTATCTCCTTACCAATAAAACTTCGCCTATGATGCCCGAAGGAACCAGTCTGTCTCCCGCTTTCACTATTTCGGGATAAGCATACGTGTAACGTTCCTCTTGTGGCAGGGAAGCATCACCGATCATACGGTTCGTCAACGAATTGACGACACGCAATTCCAGTGCATTATCACCTTCCTGCACGTAAGGAGTCAGATCAGCCTCCCAAGGCGAACACCAGATAGTCGAAACTTCCTTTCCGTTGATAAAGACTTGTGCCATGGCTCCCAACCGGGGAATACGAAGCACGAGCTCTTCATCTTTATCCAACTTGTCTAGTGTGATTGTCTTTTTATAGACAGCCGTTCCCGAATAATAGCGGATCCGGTCGTCCGCATTACGCGCCCAATCCGTCAGCTCCTCAAACACAACTTCCCCCGGGCCTCCCCATTTGGGATCAAAATATACATTCCAACTTCCTTCGACAGGAACAACCGCTTCAGGACTTCCAATCATCCGTCGGGAGATACCTTCCGTCAACTGGTCGGACGCTACGATGAAACCAGATTCATTGGCTTGCAAAGTAATCGTTACCGCCAAGCCATCTTTTCCCGGAGTCGCAGGCAGGCTGAAACGCTTTCCGGTAGCAGGATCCCAGAATTCGGCATATCGGGCATCAGTACGTAAAGTCACTGTACTGTTAAATACATTCTTACTATGATTATTCAGGAAGTAAACTTCCGCGTCAGCCAACTGCCGGTGAGCGAAATACACTTTGTCCTTAGGAGTATTGCCGCTCTTCAACGCTATATCCGGACGGATTCCCGCCTGCGCCAAAGCTTCTTCAAGGGACATACCCCAATAAACCGTTCCTTTACCATAAGCATGAGAACCGGAAGCAGCCATCTCCCCGCCCCACAAGCTATCTGCCAGTTTAGCATATTCTTCCGCATTTCCGGCATCTTTCAGCGAACCGGAACGAAGAGGTTTCGGCCCATATAGCGGCACTCCCTGTTCCACTAGTGAAGCAATATGTCGCAACGCTTCCAGAGTGACATCTCCGTTGCGCTGTACTACAAGCATCTGATAACTCATTCCGTCCGGCAATACAATACGTCCGTCACGGGCCTTCATGCGTTTTATCAACGCGTCTGCCGTACAGACATCAAAGTCATATCCTTCCGGTATTTCCGGCAGACGGTAAGTGAGCAGTTTCACCGGAGCGTTATCACCTGCAAAGATACACAAGTCCACAACAGGTATTCCCTTTCTCATCAATCCCGCGCACCGTGCCTGATAATCCCAGAACGGACGGCTATATTCCCAAAACGTATTATTACGGTTCAGGCAATAGTGTCTGCCACCTCCCGTACTTCCCGGAATCTTATCCAGCCACGGCTGATAAGCGGATGCACACACCACAAACTCATTCACTCCGAAAGCATAGGCATAATCAGCCAAATTCTTCATCTCGGCAAATGACTCGTCATATCTCACATCCGTGAAAGCCTCTGCCGAAGCAATCCGCTTTCCATAGATATGTGCAGCAGATGCAGCTTCCTTTATATCATAGCTTCCATGTACATGATGCCCCCAAAACTCGCCCTGCGGTTTCTGCACCCGTCCTTTAGCCTGAAAGTTGTCAGCCACCAGATTCAATCCGTTACCGGAAGCCTGCGCTGTAAAATCAACACCTGCCTGCCGGCACAAGCTATCCAGCGTACCGTAATATTTCTCTGAAACCAGATCGGCTATCGTGCGACGCATATCATAGAAGAAACCGTCCGTCTCTTCGGGAGAGCCGACAATATACCCCATCAGAGCCGGAAGATAGCGATGTATGTCATATCCTCTTCTCTGAAGGAATTCTTTCTCATAACCGGCAGTCCAGTTCTGCGAACCGGCTTCCTGGCTATCCATAGTCAAGCCTTTCAGCGGACATCCTGCCGCATTCAAAGTATCCAGAATCAATTTGAAATAGTTATCAAACTGTGCTTTGGCTGCCACGGCAGAAAGTTTGTCACATTCCAGTCCTTTCATATTGGCACGTGAATGTTTAGTGACTCCTCCTGTCGGCACATGTCCGAATCTCAAAACCATCCATTCGCCCTCGGGCACATCCCATTGCAACTCTCCATCCTTACTCATCCGGGCAGTCAAGTCGATTACCTGCTCCGGATTTATCACTTCCTCACCGGAATATTCGGGTGTCTCGTCCGGCAAAACATACTCGGAGTAAAGTCCGGCCTTTTCTTCCCATTTATCGGCTTTCGCCCGCGAAGAAAGCACCACATCACCCAGATACATCTGCGGTTTCTTATCTTTCGGATGACACCAGTCATGCAGGTTAAGACGGAAATATCTGCCCTTCACCGCTGGGAAAGAAACGGTTTTCTGATTCCAGTTGCCGGACGCAGCCGAATAAACCGGCTTCAAGTCACATACCTTCTGATAATTTATTCCATCTTCCGAAACTTCCAATTGTCCCAAATCCGGTTGTTCGATGAATCCTTGAGCAACGAATTTCTCCGTCGGTTTTCCCGGTACATTCATGGCGCCGCCACGGCTTTTACCCCGTGTACCTACGCGATAGGTAATACTACGTGCTATGAAATCATCTCCAAAATCAAGGTTTACGAACACGGAATGCCCCGGTTCCTGTGGGGGGATTGTCGTCAATTTCCTGCTTTTACCAAACAGGGATTCAACGGGAAGTCCTGCCAAGTTGGTCGACAGCTGCGGGTTACGGGTTTGGTTTGTTTCATAAAACCCTTTATGAATAGGGAAAGCCAAAACTGCTACATCTGAAAAGGATTTGCTGTCCGGTTTAGGTAATACTCCTTTAAACGAAGACTTCCCTTTTATGATTGTTTCAGTAGCTGTAAGTCTTTGCATCCCCAATTCGGGAGTGATCCACGGACCGCCTGCCACATAACCGTTGGCTATGTTGGCCTCAAAGGACAAACCGACTCTCTTCGCTTCCGAAGCCGCAAACCGGAGCATATCCCACCACTCTTGCGACATGGCGGGAATGGCATTTTCTCCCTTTCCATGTGCCTGGTCATAATAAACCACTCCGCCTACTCCACCACGTTTATACGCTTCCAAATCGGCGGTAATTCCCTCTCTGGTGGTTTCCGTTTCACCGTGAAACCACCACACTTTCGTACGGGTAGAGTCTTGAGGATTGGCAAATTCTTTCCATGCCTGCTCTTTTGTCGTTTTATCGGAAGTATTTCCTATACAACTCTGCTGGGAAAAAACTAGACCTGCAACAAAAAACACCAACATTATTCTTTTTACCATATACCTGATATGTTACTTCTTATCTTCTTTTTGTAAATCTGCGCCAATATAAAAACCTGTATGAGTGGACTGATTATATCCCACATTCTGATGAGTGGCGCTCATACGGTAGATATGATCATCCATCAATGGACGGAAGCGGTACTCCGTCTCATGGTTCGTTGTAAAAATACGCAATTCAGTCCAACCATCAGCATCACCGTCACCATCACTATCTCCGTTATTAACCACGTGGATCATTTCCTCACGCCAGTCTCCCCAGATGTCTGCATAAAAACAAGGTGTTTTCTTGCTACCATTGATAGGTACAGTTCCATATTGACTTCCCTGAAATATTCTTCTTGCCGAATTGTTATAAGTACCATCGTCACTAAGATACCCCAATACCATATTAGCATCAATCATTTGTCTGCTCAATGAACCATTCCACCAAATTCCCATATTATAAGTATATGAATCCGCTCTAATCATTGGAGCAGCTTTAGACAGTAATTCACCTTTACAAGAATACATTTTTCCCATGGGCTGAGAAGACCAAACCTCACATCCCGGAGTTTCCGGATCTATATCGGCCACCAAACAACGTCCGACATCCGCTCCGTCACCAGGTATTCCCCATAATACTTTCCCTGTTGCAGCATCGCGGAATTCTGTACCGTAGTTTCCATACGAGCCAGGTTCCTCATGAGAGGCTACCACCTGTAATCCTTCTAATGTCGGGTCGAATTTTCCTAAATGTAAAGCATCGCCATGTCCCAATCCTGTGGTATAAAGAGCTTTTCCATTATGATCGAATGCACATGCACCATAAATAATCTCATCCTTTCCGTCATTATCAATATCACCCACTGAAAGGCTATGAAATCCTTGACCTGCATAATCCGAATACCCCGGATATGTATTAAAGTGCCAACGTTTAGTTAATTTGCCATTCGAATAATCAAGTGCCATTATCTGATAATTCTCGTAATATCCACGACACATCACAATACTAGGTGCGCTATTCAACGCTACAAAATGCCCTACTCCCATCAAGAAACGGTCCATACGGTTCCCGTGAGCATCTCCCCAATATTCCATCCAGTCTTCTTTATCACCTCTCGGGATATAATCAGTACGTGCCAGTTCTTTTCCGGTCATGCCATCTACAATAGAAAGAAATTCCGGACTTGTTGTCACTCGACCGGTTAACGGATTCCGGTAGTCAGGTATACCGTTTCCATTTGCATCGCTGATAATAGTACCATCTCCGAAAGTAGTGCCCACGGATGTCTTTATAGCAACTTCCGCTTTTCCGTCACCATCCAAATCATATACGATAAATGAAGCATAATGATTCCCTTGAGGCACATTAATCCCAACATCAACACGCCATAAAAAAGCTCCAGTAGCAATATCATATGCCTCAAATAATGTAGAACCGACAGAAGGTCCTTGCCAAGTCCCATCAGGCCCCGGATCCCGATCATCTACCTCTCGTCTGATAACTAGTTCATATTCACCATCTCCGTCCAAATCACCCACTGCTGCATCTGATGCCCTATATTTCAACGTAGGATCCGGCAAATTCGCATTATTCAAAAAAATACTTTTATAAAAAGTTTGTCCTGCTACTGACGGGTCAAATTTACAAGTAGCCAACCCTTCACTTGTACCGGCAAAACGCAGTTCATATTCACTTGTCACCGTCGGACTGAATGTTACATCCCGATAATTCGTACTGGTAGCTATCGGTGCCGTATTCAATTTCTCCCATGCACCGTCATCTACTCTCCGATAAATATCATAGGCAGCATCCTCCGGATCATCTTTCATCCATTTCCAACTTATCAATGCATTCATATCCGGATTATTACTATCATAACTAATCACCATCCCCCTTGTATCATTTGTTATGACAGGACGAATTTCCTCTGTCGGTTCACCCGAATTATTCGAATCGTTTGATCCGGCAATATCATCATCGGAACAGGCAGCCAGAACACTGGCTGCACAGAATAATAATGTAAATATTTTCTTCATATTATGTTTCTCTTGTTAGATATTAAAATTACCAACCCGGGTTCTGTCCCAAATTTGGATTTTTCACAGTCTCTGATTGAGGAATAGGGAAAAGGTACATTTTATCTTCCCACGAACGCTGACGCTCTTCACGTTTGAAATTAAAAGTACCATTACTGTTACGGGTAATCTTCATCAACGTAATCTTTTTCAAGACATCTCCCTCTTTCCAACGACGGACATCCCAGAAACGGTGGCCTTCGAAAGCCAATTCTACCATTCGCTCATTCTTGTATCTCTTCCAAAACACATCCAAGTTAAGGACTTCATCACGCAAAGCCGGCATTTTTGCCCGATCACGAATTATATCAACTGCTTGACGTGCTGTCAGTGGATTTTGGTCGCCCGGTAACGGTTGATCTACTTTACCTGTATAATGAGCCACAGCCTCCGCATAGTTCAGATAAAATTCTCCCAAACGGAATGTAATCCATGAATGCCATTTCGAACTTGAACTGGCTGCTGTCAGATTAATGGAAGCATCACAATATTTCTTCAGATAATATCCTGTAGGTGTGGCACCAGATAAAGGCTCCCCATTCACGCCCCCATAGTAAATTTGGAGAGGAGCCGTATTATAAGAAGGCCATTTTTCATCTCCATTCTTCGCAATGCAAAGAGCAAAACGCGGATCACGGTCAGCATAAGGATCATTCTCTGAATAACCACTGCCATCCTCATTCCATAACTTACCAGTGGACTGCATTTCATATGCATCTACCAATGTCTGTGTCGGACAGTTTCCGCTCTTTCCACCTTCCACGCCTACCGGAAAGTTATATCCTTCAAAAGAATTGGATACCTTGGAAGAACGACATAAGAAAATCATCTCTTTTGCCAAGTAATTCTCTGCTCCCCAAAGTTTGTCATAAGATTCAAGTTTATACTCATACTTAGCGCAAGAATCAATAACCGCCTTATTAGCTTCCGCTGCTTTCTTCCATAAATCACCAGTCTGTTCAGGATTAAAAAGCGGACTAGCGGCATATAAAGCAGTACGTGCCTTCAGAGCCAATACAGCCAAACGATTTGCACGTGCAGTCTCCGGTTTGCCATCAGGTAGCGCGTTAGTTCCCAACTTTGTATAGTCGGCAGGAATCTTCTTCACAATGGCATCACATTCATCAATAATAAATTGAAACACCTCCTGCACCGGTGTGCGTGTCAACGAATTCACTTCATCCGTCGAAGGAACTTTAGTAACCAAAGGCACATCTCCATATTGACGTGCTAAATTAAAATAGAAATAAGCCCGCAGAAAACGAACCTCATTCTCGTAATTGTTATATCTGAACATCTGGGCCTCATAGTCCGAATTCAAACGTAGTTCCGGGAAAGTCAGTCCCAAATATTCTTCTAGAAACATATTACACTGCTGAATAGCTGTATAGTTCTTCGACCAGGTAGAAGATATCGGATTACTGGCACTCCACGCACCATTATAAAAATCATGTACTGTACTATTACTCCACACATACTCGGCTTCGTCACAAGCCGACGCAAGCGTTGCACCGCCATAATTACCCCAATCGGCATCCAACTGGGTATAAATATTGGTAACCAGCCCACCTACATTCAAATAATTTTGAGAAATATATTCCTTATCAAGCGTGGCATACTCCTGATAATTCAACTGGTCCTCGCAGGCAGTCAGTCCACTCAAACCAATAATGCTTCCTATGACTAAATATTTAAGTTTCATATCTATCTACATTATTTATTACTTAAAATCCTATTGTCAATCCGGCAATTACGCTACGCGTTAACGGATTTTTCACCCCATACGATTCAGGATCGGCAATCTTGATATGATCAAAGCACAACAAGTCATTTCCCCGAACATAAATCTTTGCATTACTCATAAATTTCGTACGTTTCATCCAACGTTCAGGTAATTTATAATATAATTCCACATTACGTAGTTTCAAGAATGAACGGTCTTCCAGCCATAATGTATTCGTCTGGAAGTTGTTATTGTTACTTTGTGTGGTCAGCCTGGGATACTTGGCATCCGGAGTCTCTGGTGTCCAGCGATTGTCATAGTAATGTTGAGAGATAGTCACATCATTCACTAGTGGCCAGTATACGCTTTGCGTATTCAACACAGCAGAATAGCGTCCTGTACCTTGAAACATAGCATTAAATCCCAGCCCTTTCCATTCTGCACCTAAATGGAATGAATAATAGATTTCAGGAGCAGCCGTACTATATCCGATAGCTGTCTTATCATTGCTGTCTATTTTCTTATCACCGTTTACATCCCTATACTTGATATCACCCGGTTTCACAACATTGAAAGTCTGCACCAAGCTGTTATCTATATCCTCCTGATCTTTAAAGAAACCAATAGCCTCAAGTCCCATGACCTGACTCAGAGATTTACCCGTTGTTTCCAAATTTGCATACAGGCGAGGCTCTTCAAATTGCTCTACAATTTTATTCTTGGCAAGCGTAAAGTTACCTCCGACATTGAAAGTCACTTCTCCGATTTTCTTATTGTAATTTAGACCAAGTTCCATACCCCAGCTATCCACAATACCACCATTTTCATATGGAGACTCGAAACCGATAACAGCTGAATATTTACCTTTCGTACTTACCCAGATATCGCTTCTACGTTGGTAATATCCATCCAATGTAATATCTAAGCCACCCCACAATGTCGCATCAATACCGGCATTATATTTATAAGCCTTCTCATGCGTAGAATTCAGTGCTGCCAGTTTGCTTAATTTGTATGAACTCATAGTACCACCGTAGCTACTGTCAAAAAAGTAATTGCTACCTCCGGTATAGATTTCCTGCCAATAAGCCTCCTCCGGAATATTATCAATATTGATTAGACCCGCTGAAGCTCTCAATTTCAAGAAGTCAATAAAATTTGCCTTTTCCATGAATTTTTCTTTGGAAACGACCCATGCCAACCCAAGTGTCGGAGAGAAAGCCCATTTATGACCGGGAGCCAACTTGTTGGAAGAAGAAACAGCCATACTCAAATCTGCAAAATAGCGCCCTTTATATCCATAGTGGGTATAAGAAGTAAAGTTCTCACGAAACCATGTATTATTAGCGTCATTCCGGTTACGATACTCATGATTCCACATTAACTGCGTATAAACAGAATGATTGTCAGAAGAATATTGATAATCCAGTCCTAACATCGAGTTGAAATTACGTTTCCATTCAGACACCTCAGAGCCTGTATTCATCGGACTTTCAGTACCGGCAATATATTGTGATTCCGAGAATGGAGCACCACTTTTCCAAACCACATTGTCACTTCCATAACGGTAAGTCTTTGAATGATTCTCTACATAAGCAGCCCAATTATCAAAAGCCAATTGGAGAGTAGCGCCCAATCCTGGAAGAACAGAAGACAAATCCTGCTTTAATGTCATGTCTGCATACAACGAACGATTATGCCCTTTGGTATAGGCAGCAGCCTGTGACTGTGCAACAGGATTCAACGTCCCGGCCCAAGTCGTGTTACCACCCCACAAGCCATTCTCTGTCTGCACAGGAAAAGCTGTAGCCGGCAATGTATAAATCATTGACCATAAATCAGCATTATCACCCGGTTTGCTAGTCTCTGCCAGTGTTCCTAATAAATTAACCGTCATTTTTGTTGTCGAGGTAAGGTCAATATCCAGATTGGTACGCAAATTAGCTTTCGAATATTTATTCTGGGTCGAATAACCATCATTCATATTTGCATTATTGATAAAGCCCTTGTCCGTTATCAAGTTCAACAATGTATAATAACGGAATTTAGCACCACCACCACGAATACTAATATTGTAGAGATTGGTAGCTGCCGTATTCTTGAATACTTCATCTATCCAATTCACATTAGGATAATAGTAAGGATATTCTCCTGACTTGAGTGCTTCCATTTCCAGTTCATGATAACGTGGTTTACGTACTCCATCATTAGCCAAGGCCTCATTCACAGCCAGTGCATACGTATAACCATCCACAAAACCCGGCCGGCGTGCTTCCCAATTGATAATATGGTCATAAGAAAACTTTATCTCACGCGAATTATATTGTCCGCGTTTGGTAATGATATTAATCACTCCATTTGCTCCCTTATATCCATACAACGCAACAGCAGCAGCGTCCTTTAGTACCTGCACTGATTCCACCTCTTCCGGAGTAATCAACGTGATATCACGTTCAATACCATCCACCAACGTTAATGGGGTATTACTAGACAATGTCTGTAACCCACGAACGTAAAGTGTAGGTTCCTGAGTAGCATAACTGCCGGAATTCTGCAATGCAGTCAATCCCAATCCATGTCCATACAAAGAATTAGTCACATTCTTGGCACTTCGTTTTGTCAAATCCTCACCGGTGATAACCGAAATAGAAGCCGTGGATTCTTTTATATCTTGTTCGATGCCGGCTATATTGACAGTTTTCGCCTTATCTGTCTCTTGAGCATATCCATAAATACTCAAAGAGGCCCATAAAGTCATTACCAATATCTTTTTATTTTTCATATATCGAATTATTTTTCAATTGTTATTAGAATAACGTTTTGCTATTACCAACCGGGGTTCTGCTCTAGCCCATACCCCTTGTTCACTTCCGATGAGGGGAACGGAGAAAGATACCATTTAGGATCAAAGCCGTTATCCCACCAAATACGGCGGTTTCCAAAAACAAATTTTTCATAGCTAAAATGTGTCGGTTGCTTCACACCATTTGCTCTGTCTCCACCATACCAAGGTTTAATTGCGGCAATCTCCCCATTAGCATTCAGACGTTGCATCAGCAACCCATGCAAAGGCGTCTCAAAACGCTCTTTCATTTTATAACGAATCATATCAAAAAAGCGAACATCTTCCATTCCTAATTCACAAACACGTTCCCGAAGGATTTCTTCCAATAATGCTTTTTTATCAGTTGTCAGATTTTTGCCCGGATTACATGTTACCAATCCCTTCAAACCTACACGAGAACGAACTTTATCAATGTTATCAATAGCATCAGTATAGCTTCCGCCTGTTTGCACCAATGCTTCCGCATAAATCAAGTAGATTTCCGGCAAACGCAGATATGCCCAATGAGCGTACACATTTTTATAGTCTGTATCCATATAGAACTTATTGTTTGCATATCCGGCTGTATATTTTCCGGCTACGTTAGCAGGTTCTTCCTTGGCATCCGTACCACCACTCCATAATTCATAAATAGTACCTGACATATTGCCTGTATTCCAATCCATCTGCTTTTGCATGCCATTCACAATAGCACTTTCATACAGACGGGGGTCACGGGTCAACACCACTCCTTCTTCTACTGTGCCAGTTGTAAACATGGCATCCAATTTCCCTTCGTTTTCAGTCTCTTCCCAATTGAACGGTTTACCATCACTCCAAGGAAACATTTCCACATATTCTTGCGTCGGATTATAGGACAAACGCTCGTTGTTATTCCATTCCCACCAATTGTATTTACTTCCAACTCCAGTGGTCACACGGGTAGAATGAAGCATTTCCGTACTTCCTTGTGTAGCATAAGCCTTACGGAAAGCCAAACGATAATCTTCCGGGCGACTGCCTGTCGCTTGTTCCAAAGCATATATACCACCATTCAATTGACTTTCAGTAAAGAATTCCTCACAGGCTTTCAAGCAGTTATCCCAAAGTTCCGGTTTATAACCACCATACCAAATGGACAGACTGCTGGCACCCGGATAATAAGCTTCTGTATCATTAAACAAGGGTGAGGCTGCAAAATTCCAAATCCTGCATTTCATACCGATAGCTCCTGCTCTTGTCCAACGCCCAGTCTCATTCTGTGCATCTGCTCCTGTATAGGCCCAAGGCAAATCTCCTTTCGCTTCATCCAGTAATCCGATAATAAATTTCACAGTTTCTTCTACACTGGCACGAGGCATTTCATACCCATTTTCCGTTCCGGTAAAAGAAGCACGTATAATAGGTAAACCACCATAATGCCGGAACATATCGAAATAACGCGTAGCTATCAGACACTTTGCCTCCGCAACCATCCGTTTTTTCTCATTATCTGACAAATCTGGCACACCGTCTATATTCTCTATCAGCAACCATCCGGAACGAACTGCTTCCCATACATTACTTTTCAGATAATCAAATTTCTCCTGACGAAGACCATACGTTGCCGAATGGCTTCCGGCATAATAAACTGACGATATAGCACTGCTAGACCACTGATTCTGCCAACAATCTGAAAGACATTCAAACTTTCCCCGATATGTGTCGTTAGGATAAGGAAATTTATCTTCATTGTGGAACGGAAGACCGTAATACTGCAACGCATAAATTCCAGTCAGGAACTGACGAGTATATTTGGCACTATTGAAAACTGTATCCTTTGTCTGTTGACCACCCGGAGCTTTCTCCAAAAAAGAGTTCCCGAATTTTATCTCATCCACACAGGAAGAAAAGGGAAGTGCCAACACCAATCCTGCTATTACAGGAACTATTATTTTATTTTTTATTTTCATAATTCTCTATTTTACCGGTTAAAATCCTACTTTCAAACTCAATGAATAGGTCTTACTCAACGGATAGGTCGGTGCACCAGACACTCTCGATTCCGGATCACCCCATTTGAAATCTGTAATCGTAAGCAAGTTGTAGCCGCTAAACATCAGCTGACAGGTATTCATCTTCAATTTCTTCATGAAAGGAAAATGGAAATTATAAGCTACCTGTAACGTTTTCAAACGCAAATAACTGGCATTAGCTTCAAACAATTGTGAATCAGCGTAATTATTGGTCTTATTAGTCCACGTTGCACGAGGATAAGCAGCATCTTGGGAAGGATTTTCTTTCGTCCAGGTATTCTCATATTGATAGAGCAATAAACCACCGGTAATATCATCCTGATTACTCTTAAAAGGCATACGGAAACCTTCTCCTACCATACGTGACACATTCCAAGCTCCTGTCCATTGTAAGCTTACATCAAAGTTCTTCCAACTGAAGCCCATATTCAATCCGGCCACATATTTCGGGTCATCCGTAAATCCTAACTCACGGGTCATATCGTTCGCATCGATAACACCATTCTTGTCCAAATCGACATACACGCAATCGCCCGGTTGCAAATTCACACCATGATCAGGGAAAGGAGTACCGAAAGTCTTCTCATATAAAGCGGGAGTACCTTCGTCGTAATAGCGCCAAAATTGATACAGTTTGCGCGCACCGATACGGTGTCCCTTTTCATATTGAAAATCATTGTTCAAAGGAGCCTCTTTCTTTTCAATCACTTTATTCTCGTTGTTAGAAAGGTTCAGACCTACATAATAACGGAAATTATCACCGATACGGTCGTTCCACTTTAAAGAGAGTTCCCATCCCCAACTGTCAACGCTACCCATATTGGCCATCGGAGTGACAAATCCGAGAACACCGGGAGCTGTATAATCACGCAACAAAATATCACGGCGTTTTTCTTTGTAATAATCCACACTCACATTCAAACGTTCATTCAAAATAGTGAAGTCCACGCCATAATTTTGTTTAAAAGCTTTTTCCCAAGTGACATCTGCATTATGTTTAGCTGCTTCAAAAGCTCCTAGTAAATTTGAAGGATTACTGATACCAAAATTATATGCGTGTCCGTATTTTCCCCCACCAACAAGGTCGCTACTATCAACTGTATAAGGGTCAGAAGTATACATAAAACGATCGCCACCCACCTTATCATTACCAACAAGTCCCATAGAAACACGGAACTTCATATAATTTATATATGGTTTTATTGATTCCCAGAAATTTTCTTCACTAACAACCCAACCAATAGAACCGGCAGGAAAAGTACCAAAGCGTTTTCCCGGTGCAAAATTCTCCGAACCATTGTGTCCTACATTAAACTCTGCCATATAGCGGGTGTTCCAGTCATAAGTAACACGTCCCACTAACCCAACGTAACCGCTCGGAATATCAGAATAAGTAGAAGGGTAATAACTCTTAGATTGGTTATAAAGTACTAATGCCCCTACATGGTGCTTACCAAAAGCACGATCGTAATTCAATCCTGCCTCCATGTACCAGTTACGCCCTTTTCCTGATTTTCGTTGAGTAATTTTCATACGACCGTCTTCTTTCGTCTTCCGATAATCCAATGTACCGTCAGCCAATACCCATGGAGTGTAAGTGGCAATTTCTCTTTCACCATCTGTACGTACGGCAAAGTTGCTATTATAGGAGCCTTTTAATTTGAAAGACAAACCTTTAGTCACCATGTCCAGTTTTTGACTCAAGATAAGGTCGGCACTCAATTTTGTATTACTGTTTGTCTGATAACCTCTCTGTACATAATCCATACCTGATGTACCGACATGAGGTAACGTCAAATCACTATAATCCGTAGCCGTGTATACCAACTTACCATTTACAAAACCCGGGCTGGAGAAAGGAGTTGACTTATATAATGTACCTATAATACCGGAACTGTCACCACTGGTAAAAGGACGATTTTGATTATCTACACTTCCGGCAATATTAAATGATACAGTAGTTGTTTTGGTTACATCAATATCCAAATTTGAACGATAGTTGAAACGCTTGTATTGGAAAGTCAAATCATAAGGCAGATCAAACTGCTTGAACATACCACTCTGTGTATATGCACCTGCAGAAATAAAATAACGTATGTTACTTGTACCACCGGTAATATTAATATTATGTTGACTTTGCAAAGTTGCCTTATTCATACAATAGTCCACCCAATCCACATCCGGGAAACGGATTGGATCGGAGTGATCCTTAAACTTTTGCATAATTTCCTCTGAAAATGCTAATCCGGCATTCGGATCATCATTCTTTTTCATCCGGTTATAAAAGTCTGCATACTGATAAGCATTCGCCCGTTCTGCCATCGTAGTAGGCATCAGTACACTAGCGGAAGTAGAGAAAGAAATTTTAGCCCTGCCTTCTTGTCCACGTTTAGTCGTAATCAAGACAACACCGTTGGCACCGCGCACACCAAACACCGCCGTAGCTGAAGCGTCTTTTAAAACCGTGATACTTTCTATTTCATTCGGATCGATCTCACTGAAACTACGTTCCACACCATCTACCTGAATTAACGGATCTGAATTGTTCCAAGTTCCCTGACCACGTACAAAGATTTTAGCTGCATCCTGTCCGGGTTCTCCGGAATATTGCACCGTAGTAATACCTGTCATCTGTCCAGCCAAAACATTAGATACTGAACTGACAGGGCTTTTCAATAATTCAGTACCATTGATACCGGAAACAGCACCAGTCACCGTCACTTTTTTCTGTGCACCGTAAGCTACAATTTGTACTTCTTCCAACAAATTAGAATCATCCTGTAACACCACCTGCAATTTACTGCCTTTCACAGTAACAAGCTGCGTTTCATAACCAACAAAAGAAACTTTTAATTTCGTTCCGACAGGAACAACGAGAGTAAAATTACCGTCAATATCCGTAATTGTTCCCTTTGTACCTCCATTTACCATTACGTTCGCGCCAATAATCGGTTCTCCATTATTATCAAGTATGGTTCCTTTCACTGTAATGGTCTGCTGGGCAACGGACTGCACTGTTGGAGCTGCCCGCAGCTCCTCTACCTGCGTAAAGCCTGCCACCAATCCCAAGAAAAGCAAGTATTGTGACGCTTTCTTGAAACTGTACCACTTTAACATATATTTATTACTCATTCTATGTTTATTTTTTAATGTATCAAACTATTATCAAGTATCTATACCTAAAATTAGAAAGCAAGTGCGAAACGAAAATATCCGGAACTAACCTTAGTATCTTTTTCCATATAGTAAGCAAACGTTCCATTGTTATTTCGTGCTCCAACCATATAACCTTTTCCTCTCACTGTAGAAGTCCAGTAACCGGCATAAGTTTCAGCAGTTTCATCAGCACCAGCCGGATTACTCCACAATTTTTCAAAACCACCTTTATCCAAAGAAGCAGTCAAGGCGCTTTGATTATCAAACATCACTTTGAAATCCCCAAAAGAAGGACAGAACCAACCGGTAGTAACTATAGGAGCCGGATATGCCTCCTCATAATTATCCCTATTGGGAAACATGGCATCCGAACCTGACGCATCGTCTTTTGCCAGTTCCTGCAGAATTACCGTATTATTGTATCCTAAAAGATATTCAGGAACCCATGTTTTTCCTGCACCGACATACAGATACTTGGCATCCAAAAAGAAATCTTTGACTTTAACTGGATAATCATATTTTCCACTACTACAGAAGCGAGAAACAGCCGTAGCATTTGCTGAAGTTACAGCACACACTAATCCATGTACACAACTTGGATAATTTTGCAATAACACGTCATTTTCTTCTGTAGCTGTAGCAACAACTTTACCTGAATTATCCGTCAAATCTTCATATAATGCTGAAGGACGAACATTACCCACATAATAAACTACACCGATACAATCTTCAGGGGCTTCCTTACTCGCAGCCACTATTCGCCCGTCTGAACAGTAGAAATCACCTACCTGCAAATTATGAGTTACCTTACTCTTTCCACCTCCTAGCAGAAATCTTTTGTATTTTCCTTCTGTAACAACCGCCGGAATAGTATACTGTTTATCATCCTGCATACCAACAATTGTCCGAGAAGTTGCCGGTTTCACAATCATGCGATATTCACCTGATACAGCCTCATAAGGTTGTATAGCAGCATTATTGATAGTAAAAGCAACCTCTCCTCCTCTTATGATATAAGGTATTTTATTCAACTCCGAGTCAGTAAACTCATATTCTGTTTCGGGAGCAATCATTACACTTAAAGCCATACGATGCGTTAAATCTAACTGTAACGCATACTGTCCACTAGCTTCCTTCACCACTTTTGTTGCTTTAGAAGTCATCAAATCAGCACCCGCATATCCTTCTTTCGTAGACTGATCCATACTTTCCGGATTCCAGCCGGTTACCAACGCTTCAAAAACATCTTCCTTATCCAAATCAATGGTAACACCATCCTGATAAGGATAGTAAGCATAATATGTAAGACCTCCTTGCGTATTATCATAACGTAATGTAGAGTTCCACATGCCATTCGCATACTCAACTTTCACATTATTAAAATCATCCAGTACTTCATTGGTTGCGTCATTTACAGCAAAAAGACCTATCGCGTCGTTTTCTTCGAAAATAGTATTATAAACATCGTTTGTGACAGCGCGAGAAGCTGTTTTATTATCACTGTTAACCATACCGGCATCACTCACTCTGATTATCATATTTCCGGATATAGTTGGCACAATGCTCTCTTCTTGCGAACATCCGACTAACATGGAAACCCAAAAGCCGGTCAATAACAAGTATTGATAGAATTTCATATCTATTCTTTAATTTTAAGGTTAATAATTAATCAGCATTGACAGTCTGGTCACCATCAGATCCCCATTGCGACCCTTCTTTCTTCACCTGCACTGAAATGCCTGGTTTTCCCACAATTACATAATAAATATTCTGTGCTGTACCCTCCAACAGACCATCATTACCAGTCGGAGTGTACTTATAACTCTTACCACTTTGCGTCGATACCTCAATCAGTACTTTATCTGCCACCAATTGCGGAATAAGCAAAGCTTCAAAAGAAGCTATATAATTAATCAATGCTTCATCCCGTTGCCTTGGAATGACCGATGAAGAAGCAACGCCCTCTTTTGCTTTCAAGCTCCCTCCACTAAGTGCACCTTCCAACACTACATTATTAATCTTTAAAACAGCTCCTTCCAAGTCAGCATCTGTTGTGCCGTCACCTTGCAAATGAACAATCATTTTAGCAGTCTGGTGTTGTAAGGGCAGTACATGGTTTCCTTGTAACGCTACACTCGCCGTACCCATTAGCAAATCTGACTGTTGATACCCCATACCCGACTGATCTGACTGTACACTCCAATTCTCAAGCTGTGCATTACCTGCCGTCGCCGGATACCATGCTGTAATTTCTTGTGCCTCCGTTCCGGAAGCCCAATAAAGCTGTTCACTCTCTACCGCAGGAACAAGTCCCCCCGCCGCATCAATAATAGTATAAGCAGCAGCCTTATTTCCATCACTGACTGATATCCGCTCAGTGCCATCACCTGTCCAAACATTATCTGCACTGGCACGTGTCAAGCTCTCCGTCTTTACAACAGCTGTCAGTTCCATTGGAAACTTTGTGTTTCCCGGAAGAAGTTCTTCGCCCTCGTTAGTACAGGAAATCAAACAAGCTATCCCTGCCAGACACAAAGCCCAAACATTCTGTTTTTTCATAATATACATTTACTTTTAATTAAGATTCATTTTTAGTATTTCCTTAATTAGCAATCACATAATGTGAATTATCATCGCCCAGCCCCCAGTCTTCTATCACCACCGGACTAATCGTCATTCCTTGTGGAGCAATCGTCACGTTAAAAGTATAGATACTCCCTGAAGTCATTTTCGTTTCTTCTTCAAATGCAACAGCATAACTCTTTCCACTCATTTCTACTTCCAAAACTGAAGCCTTAGTCAAAGTCTGTGGAAAAAGAATAAGAGAAGAAGCTAAAACATCAGCCTTTGCTATCCGCATAGAAATATCACCTTTCTCAACTTCTTCATCAGTTACGACCATCCCTGAAGTAGTATCAAATGTACCGTCCAACATAATATTCTTCAACTTATAAGTTATGTCGCCAGCTTCCACGCCACCTTCGGTTTTGAATGACAACACCAATCGGGACATTCTGTGAAAGAACCGGAAATCGACGCGTGGCGTACGTTGTGAGCCCCCCCCTCGGCATACAGAAAATCAATAGCGGATTGCGCGGCGGCGGTTTGCATCTCTGAAGAGGTAGTCGCTTTAACAACTCCAGGTAACGTTCCACGTTCACCAGTATAAGGAGCATAAGCTGTCATACTCATAGTATAAGGCCCCTTGAAATAAATAGTATGGTCTTCACCTTCCTTACTTACTACTTCAAACGTACCTTTTCCCGCATTATAAACATACTTTACGTTACGGTCATCGGTCACAACATAAGAAATGTTAGACATACCGGCAGCAGTTGTCACTCCAATTGCCGCCCCTTCTGCCCATACAGCAGCCTCTTTCTCGGCACGCGTAGTACCAAGAGGAGCGTAATCTTTTATAGTCCCATGAATTTCAGCCGGATAATCTTCCGCCGGCCCGACTGGCATCGATGCCTCTTTTTCTTCATTACATGCGGCTAACATCACTAAAAGTGAAGCCGCCCATAAACAAATGTTTTTCATATTCATTCTAATAATGGTTTATTATATAATTTTTGTTGTTTCTGCATTGCAAATGTAAAATCAGGCAAGCAAATATACATTCACTCCTGTACATTTACATGTATTGCAGTTCAAGTAAACTATAAAGGTGATATCTCACCCCTATTAATCACCCAAACAGTACCAGACACAATTGTCCACTATCAATTCTTTACCGTTTTTACCCTCAACACGTACTGTATTTCGACCTTTGCATAACTGTACATTTTTCCAAATAACACGTTTGAGTTCGTCCGGCTTCATAACTCCGATCTTGGTTCCATTTAGATAAAGCGTCACTTCTTTCAAATTTGTATAAATTTTAATATCTGTCTTGTCTGACATACGATGTATAAACCGGCGGCTAGTAATATAAGCCATTGGCTCCGTATTCCAATTTGCCTTATAAAAATAGAAAGCATCCTTTTTAGTTTTCCGGTCTTGAGTTACCAGTCCCTTATCATTATATCCATCCTTCTCTCCTTCCTGACGCATATAAGAAGGAAAATCAGCAAATACCCAGATAAACTTCGCCCATAGATAAGGACGTTTCATAAATGACTCCCAGTTACCTTCATGGCAGAATGTCTGTGCTTCTTCGGGATGAAAATGACTGTCTGCACGATCTTCCATAGAAAGCGGCCATTGATGATGATTAATACTTGCTCCACCACCATATTCAGAAACGCCTACCGGTATTCTTTGAGAACTCTTTTTGCAATCATCAAAAAACTTGGAAGCGGAAGGGGCTGCATCTTTATACCATCCAAAATATTTGTTCCATGCAATTAAATCCGAACATCCTAAATAATAAGACTGATCCACACAAGTAGCCAAAGCGGTAAGGCGGGAAGTGTCAATGGACTTATATAGTCCGTTCAACTCCTTGATAAAAGGAATCGGATTATCATATTCAACAAACCTTTTTCCATCACTCACCAATATCTCATTACATATCCCCCAAAAACAAATAGAAGGGTGGTTGAACTTCTGATAAACCAACTCTTTTACCGCCAGACGGGCATTATCCTTATATCCTTCGGTATCCACAAATCCGGTAAATGCCTGTCCACCAGGACCGCACATCGGTATCTCCGTCCAAAGAATAATTCCATTTTCATCCGACAAATTATACATTGGCTCAGCATGTGGATAATGAGCAAGGCGCATAGCTGTCGCTCCGGACTCCTTGATTAGTTCCATATCCATTTTATAATCTTCCGGCAACAAGGCACTAGCTCTCCCAACCGCATCCTCATGGCGGCAAAAGCCATAAAGATTCAGATAATTACCGTTCAAAAAGAAACCTTTCTCATGATCAACAGAAAAATAGCGGAATCCCGTACGTTGTACCATTCTATCCACCAATTGATTACCATCATATAGTTCTACAGTCACGGTATATAGATAAGGATTCTTTTTGCCCTCCCAAAGTACAGGACGTTCCACCTGTATAGGCTGTCTTACAATATCACCGGAAATACCGGTTTCATTGCTGGCAACGATTTTATTACTTGCATCTGCAATGGTTGTTTTAAGTTTCAAGCCCTGCTTTTTATTCTTCAGCGAAAGATGAGTTTCCACATTTATGCCGGCTGTTTCTCTGGAAATATTCTCTTGATGAATAAACACACCGGGAGAAGCATAAAACAAGGGAGTTATACAATCCTGTCCGGTTATAATCAAATGACAGGGACGATGAATACCACCATTTACATTGAAGTCACCGCTAATAGGCAAAACATCCGTACGGTAAGCATTACTTGCCCAAACTTCCAGCAAATTCTCACCTTTTTTCACCTGATCGGTTATTTCCAAACAGAAAGCGGTATATCCGCCTAAATGTTCACCAATCGTCCGGCGGTTCAAAAACACTTGAGCAGCAGAATTCACTCCTTCAAAATAAAGAAAAAGGCGTTTGCCATCCATCTCCTTCGTCACCTCCAGCGGGCGTTGGTATACCACCGTCTTGCGCTCGTATAAAGTAGTCCCCTCGATATAACTTGTATTCCATGTATGAGGAATAGTCACCGGGGTGAACGGAGCCTTCCGGTTCACAGTCGTAATCGGTCTGCACTCCCATCCTTCATCCAGCGTAAACACCTTACGAGGAGAGGTTTCTTGTGCAAATAACCCGTTATTAATCATCCCCAGACAGGCTAGGCACAAAATCAGTAATCTCTTCTTCATATTATTATTTTCTTATTTCAACACCAACTTTTTCTTTTAATATATCCTTTTTATATCGAAGCAGAGCTTCTACATAATAATAATCCGCATAAGTCAAAGGCACATCAACTTCTCTATTTTTCGGTTTATTGCCAACTGAATGTTTTAGGATAAAATTACAATTCGTTCCAGGTTCAGCCAAATATTCTGGCGAAGTTAATGTCTTGAGCTGGGTTTCTGCCACCGCCAGACATTTCTTTGAGAAACGTCCTTTTGTATACCGGCTCAATTCAATCAAAGCAGAAGCTATCACAGCACCGGCAGAAGCATCGCGCGGCGTAGCAGGTATATCCGGATCATCAAAATCCCAATAAGGAATCTTATCTTCCGGCAACTGCGGATGTGCCATAATAAAACGTGCAACATGAATAGCCTGATTCAGATATTTCTTTTGCTTTGTCTCACGATACATCATCGTATAGCCATACAATGCCCAAGCCTGTCCGCGCGACCAGTCCGAATCATCCGCATATCCCTGATACGTACATTTTGCTTCCGGCTGTCCTGTAATGGTATCATACGAAACAACATGGTAACAACTATAATCGGGACGGAAATGATGCTTCATTGTCACGTCTGCATGAGAACGTGCCATCTCTCCGAATTTGGTTTGTTCCGAATTTTGAGATGCCCACAACAATAACTCCAGATTCATCATATTGTCAATAATTACCGGATATTGCCAAGGCTTTCTATTCCAGGACTTAATGCAACCCACTGTCGGATTGAAACGGGTGCTCAGAGACTGCGCACCTTGCAAAAGCACTTTCTTATAATCATCATTCCCCGTCAAACGCCAACCATTGCCAAAGCTACAATAAAGAATAAAACCAACATCATGGTTATTAGTCGTAAACTGTTCTTTCTCTACGCGTTTCGTGTAATTCTCGGCATACTGTTTCAGAGAGTCATCCCCACTTGCTTCATACAAATACCATAATACTCCCGGAAAAAAGCCACTTGTCCAGGCACCTGCGTTTGACGTAGTAAATACATTCCTCTTACCAATCGTACGTGGAAGTTTGTCGTTCTGGTCTATTAAACTCTCTGCCATCTTCTTTGACTGCACGGTAGCCGCATCAAGACCTTTATCTATAACAGCATGCATTTCTTTCGCATCATTTTTGCCTGATGCAAAACTGCCAAATGTAAGAAAGAGAGAAGCAACGATTAAAAAATTTATTTTCATAACTCGATTTATTATTTTTCATATACTAAAAAAAAGTGCTTAATCACGCAACGCATGGTCTACATCAACGGTTGTATCACCTCCCCAAATTTTGAGTGACGTCCACTTTTCGGGCTTTCCGCTCCAAAACTCATCCGTCGGTTCAAGTCCCAAAGGTAAAAAAGCCAAAGTACACATATACAAACTTCCCGTCGATACATATTTCTCTGCCAGTCGTGGCTGATGACCACAGAAACCTAATGTAAGCCAACCGTCCTTATCAAATGTTCCCTTCACTAACTGACGTTTCATCACCTGCGTCAAAGCACAACGCACTTGAGCCGGTTTAATATTCTTTGGTAACTTCTTCATTAAAGAAACTTGAGCTAGTGCCTGAAAAGCACCCAGACGATAGGCGATGGAACGTCCGACAGGAGGGTATGTACCATCCGGCCCGATCATCCTTTCCAATTGTTCCGCAAAACGGACAAAACGTTTCAATTGGGCATCATAAAAATCAGCTCCTTCCACTCCACGTCGTCTCATGACATCCAATACATCCATTATCATTGGCTGAATAACAAAACTATTATAATAGTCCATATGCAGACGGCGTCCGTCACCATACCAGCCATCTCCCTTATACCATTCTTTATGTTTCTGCAAAGCATAATTGATGGGCTTCATATTACATTCTCCCGTAAATTCCAGCAAAGCAGCCTCAATCGTAGCAGAAAACATCAGCCAATTTTTGTCGGGAGCCTTAAAACGTCGGGAAGCTTTGAATTCCTTAACCAATCTTTGTTGGGTTATAGTATCCAGACGGGGCCATATCTGATCTTTTGACCGGAGTAATCCTTCAGCCACATAAGCAGCATCAACAAGTTTCTGATTGTAAGGCCTGTCGAAAGGCATATAATCGGGAGATTCCGGATCGACGGCATTAGTTAGTGACTTTACCACCAGATCTATATATTCAGCACGTAACTTTCCTTCTTCCGTTTCATCAACCGGCAAATTCAGCCACGGCGCAATTCCGGCAAACGAACGTCCTAATGCTTCCAAGTGGGTTACTTCTTTTCTGTCATTACCTGTATTCAATCCATCGCGTGTTTCTACCGGCATATTTTTCCTTAATGTATTCCGGCTTAAATTCGTGTAAATGGGTTCCACCATTTTAATCATTGTTTTCACCCAATATTCACGATCTCCATCCGATTTGGAGAAAGCAAAAATCGGAAACAATAGTAAACATAAAAAAAGAGCTGTTCTATTCATGGTCATTTTTCCTGGTTAACTTTATAGCTTTATCTTCTCGTTTTTACATCGACAAAAGTAGCGAACCCGGACATTCAAACCTTGTAATACAATACAAATAAATGGAATTAAATTCTATATACGGCAAAAGCGTACAAGAAAATAGGTATTTGTACAGAGCTACAAATTTGAGTCTATATAAACCTCTTTCTTTGTAACCAGAAATATTTTAAATTTTAATATCATGAGAATTTCGTATAAACCGTATTTACTTCCTACTCTGATATTCGGCTTTATGTTTCTATCTTGCAAATCACATGCAGAATTAGAAACTATAATCACAGTTGAACAGGTCGGAGCAGCAGCCACACCGGATAGGATCATACCCATTGAAGGAGCACCTTTTGAGATTCCACAACTGAAAAGACCTAGTTTTCCGGATTTTACTATTAATATAGGAGAGAAAGGAGCAAAAACAGATGTTCCTATTACTTCTATTGTAAATCAAACAATTGAAGAAGTTTCCCAAAAAGGTGGCGGAACCGTTATCATACCTAAAGGAAAATGGAAATCCGGACGCATCGTTCTAAAAAGTAATGTCAACCTGCATCTTGCAGAAGGTTCGGAAATTGAATTTCCGGGGAATGCGGAAGATTATTTGCCTGCCGTGTTCACCCGGCACGAAGGAATCGAGATCATGGGTTCCGGTTCATTCATCTATGCCAACGGTGAAGATAATATAGCCATTACAGGAAAAGGAGTTATTTACGGTCCCTCACTGGACGCCGAAATCAGACAGCGCCCTAATGGTAATACAGTGGTAGAAAAAGATATTCTGGATAATGCTCCGGTAGAAAAAAGAGTATTCGATGGTATGGACGGAAGAGGCTTCTATAAGCCTAAAACTATATCTCCGATTAACTGCACCAATGTTTTGATTGAAGGAATCACGATGGAACGCAGTACTTTCTGGAATGTTTGCCCGATTTATTGTGAAAATGTAATTATACGGGGAATTACTGTAAATTCAATAGGAATCCCCAGTGGTGACGGCATAGACATTGAATCCTGCAAGAATGTTCTTATAGAGTATTGCACGTTGAACTGCGGAGACGATTGCTTCACATTGAAAGCAGGACGTGCAGAGGACGGATTACGGGTCGGGAAACCTACAGAAAATGTCGTAATCCGCTACTCTTTGGCTCAACAAGGTCATGGTGGTGTTACTTGCGGAAGCGAGACAGCCGGTGGTGTTAAAAATGTATATGTCCACGATTGTGTTTTTGAAGGTACTCAAATCGGTATACGCTTTAAAACACGCCGTAACCGCGCAGGTGGAGTTAATGATGCTTTATATGAGAAAATCCGCATGATTAATGTAGGAGAAGCATTCAAATGGGATTTACTGGGCAGCAAACGTTATGTAGGAGAACTTGCCGAACGCTATCCGCCAAGAGCTATCAATAAACTGACTCCGACAATTAAGGATATTCACATCAAGAACTTCATTGTTGAATCAGCCGAGAAAATTCTAAGCGTAAACGGGATTCCTGAAATTCCATGTAGCAACGTACTTATAGAAAACGGAAAAATTAATAGTAAAAAACTAATTGGTGCTTTAAACGATGTAGACGGATTTACTTTCAGAAATCTGAATATTTACGCGGAAGATAATAAAATCAATATATTGGACGGCCGGAATATTTTATTCGATGACGTAACCTTTGCTGTTCCACACGGGGAAATACTCACAAACATCAAAGGAGACAAATCACAAAATATCATTATTCAAAACGGAGAATCCCGGACAGAATGTTCTATGGAGAAACCGATTAAAGTGGAAAAACTTAGCCAAGTCTTGCCAAAATCCAAGAAATAGATTCAATAGGTATAATAGCAATATAAAAGTTTTGATTAGTTAGTTTAAGATAAGGCTGTCTCAAAAAAGACAGCCTTATCTTTTATGATTTTATTAAAGTCTCGGATAATCCAAACCTATTAATTTTAATATCTATTTTTGATATAAGATCTTAGAAAGTATTTTTGATGCTACAATCTCCTGTCCAGGCTCTGCCATATGCACACCATCCCTAGCATAATAATCAAGTACTCCCAACAGGGGGTGATAGATATCAACAACATCAAAACCTTGCTTTAAAGCCACAGTCTCAAGTTCCGGTACCAAACGTGCCAATCTCTTGCCTGAATCCTGATATTTGGGGCTAACATTTTCATCTCTCAAAGGTGGCGGAGTCACATAAATAAATTTGGTCTTGCCACTCCTACACAACTTATGCTTCTTAATTTTAGCCAAAAGAACTTTTAGATTTTCTGAAACCTCCCCTTGTCTTGAATCAAACATTTTTTTAGAATCATTTGTACCCAAGCATACGATAATATAATCATAATGCTTCTTCTCAACCTGCGCCTTATCCAAGTATGAGTCTATATTTTTGAGTGCATTAAGACGCTCTCTTCCATTATTATCAAACCCGATCGTCCTACCACTCTCCGAGAGATTAACAATACAGGATTCGGGCATCATCTGTTTCAATTGATCTACCCATCCACCTTTATTGTAACCATTCGAGTCTCCAATAGCCAATATATCATATTTCAAATCTGCCACAATATGATTATAAGGCAGCAAACTTAATGCTTGAGGAATCTGCTCATGCCTTCCTTCAAAAACCGTCAATTGTATATTTTCATATTTACGAAGTAAATGAACTTTGCGGTCGTATAACATCGGATTCTTCTCATATTCAGAATTCATGCGCTTTCCTAAAAGTCCAAGCATTTCTTCAGGGGATATCAGATCGGAATCCGACAAAGATTTCTTCATAATTTCTTTCATGTCCGAACTGCCATATTTCAATTCTCCAACCAGCCTATTATACATATTTAAAGAATGAGTGATAGGAACAGAACCTTTATAACCGTCATGGATACCTGTGTATATATACAGCTTCGAGTTCTTACGCTTCTCTATCGGAAAATCTTGTCTCAAAGGCGAGCGAAGGATAGCGGTTTCTTTATTAAAAGTATTTTTATCAAGAGATACAACACTTAGAATATCTTCCGCATATCTCGACCCTCTTCCTACACATTCCCAATACCAGGCTTCAATATCTGAAATTGGAACCCATGCGGAGAATGATTTCACAGGATATTCTATATTCATGAAAGCGGCCAACGTAGCAAAGCCACCTCCTGATACCCCTATTATATGTACCTCCTCAGGATTAGCATTAGTATGCTTCAATGCATACTGAATGGCATCTTCAATATCCGCCAAAGCCAATGGGCTCCCCATTGACGAAGGTGTCCTGTTAGCTCCCCTGAAATCAGGATGAATATAGTTCCAGTCGCGAGCCAGTATCTCTTTAGTCAAAGGATCTGTCTGGTTATAATAACCGCTCCAGGTATGCAGACTTACAATCAAAGGCTGTGATGTCTTGCTAGTCGACTTGTACATAAATGCCTTCTGCACTTCTCCATCTTTTGTGGAAGGAATCTCCACCTTTTCAAATGCCGGGTCCCATTGACGTTTCGAAGTATTGTCCCATGCCGGTTCTGTTTGTGCAAAAAGTGAGGCAAAGGAACTGATGCATAAGAATAATATAAATACAATCTTTCTCATGGTTATTTTATTTTTTGAATTCTATGTGGTAAAAGTAGGATATTTGGAGGGGCTAAGTATGTAATAGTATACAAATGAATAGAATTATATACCGTCAAGAACGAAAAATACACAATACAACATGTATTTGTACCGAGCAACAAGTTTAAACCTATATAAATCCTTTACTTTGCGGTCGAAAATATTTTAATATAGAAATCACAAGATCACCGTTGATAATAAGTAATGCTTAAAAAATAAGTTAGTACGGTTTTCATTATGAACACTATTAGTTGTCAGGTATTAATAATTATCACAACAGATGTTAATAGTTGTCACGGCAGTTATTAATGATTGGGACATAGCACATTAACTTTCGAGTTGTTGGATACGTATATCCATTGTGGTAGCTATCGGAAGAAAAAGTAATGGCAAATGCCCCATTTTTGCATACCATTAAATTGGACATAGAAAATAGAAGAAGTGAAAAACATACTATTATAAAATCGCCCTAAAAGTTTCTAACCAAACTTTTAGAGCGATTTCAGCTTCTTATCAATCTAATTTATACACTTCAGTACCCGCCAACAAAAAGCATCCTACCCCATAATCTTCAAAATCGGGCACGCTCTTATAAGTCACAGGCTGACTATCTTTAGGTTCCTTTCCACTTCCCTGCACATATCCCAAAAAGCCATCGGGATGTATGCACTCTTTGACAATCGCATTCCAAGCTTTAAGGACTACAGGCAAATATTCCTGTTTATTCAAAATGCCGTTCCGTATTCCCCACGCCATGCCATATATAAACAAGGAAGTTCCCGAAGTCTCTTTTCCACCATAATTGGACTCATCATGCAAGCTCACATTCCAGAAGCCATCTTCACGCTGACAAGCTTTTAAAGCTTTGCTCATTGCCAGAAAATCGGTTAAATAATTCTGCCGATGAGATTCATCAGCAGGAATCTCATTCAATACTCTTGTCAGAGCTGCATAGACCCATCCGTTTCCTCTACTCCAAAAGCAATTCTTTCCATTGGGTTCTTTATACGGGGGAACAAAATTAGCATCTCTCCACCATAACCCCTCTTTCTGATTAAATAACCCATTACCACCGATATTATTCCGCGAACAGGAATACATCTGCCACATCTTATCATAATATTTCTGTTCACCGGTCAGTTTCCCCAACTGTGCAAAAATAGGCATTCCCATCTGAATGGCATCGATCCAAGTCCAATCATTCACTTGCGGAGTGTTGACTAACATATCCATCGATGCCTTTATATTTTTTATTTTCGCAGGATCGGGAGAAATCTTGTATAATTCGATATATGCCTGCCCGCAACAGTGGTCATCCGCATTACGGGTGATATTACCGCCACGCATCCCCCATTTATGAAAATCGGCCCAGTCGTAGGCATAGTCGTAATAATCCGAACGAGGATAGATAGTATGCAGAGCCATCAAACCCTCATAATAGACACCGCGTGTCCATATATTGCTGGGCCTGAATTTACCGACATAACTGGGACGGGTATAATCCGCATACTTCTTCATGAAATAATCATTCACCTTGATAATGGTTTTCAACGTCTCTTTCCGGTCGGGAAGAGATTGGGCCGGAAGTGAACTCCATCCGGACAAAAGTAACAAAACAACCAGTATTTGTTTTCTCATGGATATAAGTTTAATTATTGATAAATTTATTCTTTGATACAAAAGTAGGGGTAAGCTTCCATGTCTAAATAGAGAGCAGTACTAATCCATTGACTACAATTCAAATATGCCGGAAACAATAATATAGACAGCCCAGGAAGTAATATTTTCCATGTTTTTGTATATTTGTCTAGTTAATGCTAATTATAAATGCCGTCCTTTGTGTGTCCTTTTATAATCGGGACATACATAAACATTAATAAAAAGGAAAATGAGAAACGCAGTATTTTATTCCATCCTTATCATAGGATTCCTCACTTCAGGAATGATTTCCGCACAGGGAAAGCAACGCCAGATGGAAGCATTAGACAGAGGATTAGTAGCAGTAAAAACGGACGGCGGTGTCTTTGTCAGCTGGCGCTTGTCAGGCAATGAAAGAGATGCAGCTTTCAATGTCTACAAAAACGGGAAACTGTTCAAATCCTTATCCGCCGGAGAAGCGACCAACCTAACTGACTGTTCAGGAAAACCGAGTGATAAATATGTGGTGAGAACCATTGTAAATGGCAAAGAAACTTCTTCTTCCAAAGAAGTGACACCTTGGGCAGAAGAATTCCTGACCATCCGGATGAATCGTCCGCAAGGCGGAACAACTCCTCCGGGTGTCACTTATGTCAGGGCCAAACACCCGCCTGTGATACAGAAGTATCCGGAAGGGCAAGCATATACGTATGTTCCGGGTGATTGCAGCGTAGGTGATTTGGACGGAGACGGGGAATATGAAATCATTGTAAAATGGAACCCTTCCAACCAAGCCGACAACTCCTTCTCCGGTGTGACAGGGCCTGTATATCTGGATGCTTATAAACTAAACGGAAAACAATTATGGAGAATTGATTTAGGAAAAAATATCCGTGCCGGTTCCCACTACACCCAATTTATGGTATATGACTTTGATGGTGATGGTAAAGCAGAATTGGTTTGTAAAACAGCACCGGGAACAATGGACGGAAAAGGAAAAAAAATATTCCTCGGTACGGATGACCCGGAAAAAGACTGGAGAAATCTCGAGATGAACCATAAGACTTGCGGTTATATTCTTGAGGGACCGGAATATCTTACCATTTTCAGCGGTGAGACAGGGGAAGAACTTCACACTATACCTTATGAAGTAGAACGCGGAGAAGTCAGTTCGTGGGGAGACAGCTATGGTAATCGTGTAGACCGTTTTCTCGCCTGTGTAGCTTATCTGGACGGAGTGCACCCAAGTGTTGTCATGTGTCGCGGTTATTACGCAAAAACTACATTAGTGGCATATGATTTCATGAATGGCAAACTAGTCAAACGCTGGAAGCATATCTCTGACGTGAAAGGTGAAGGAGCATACGGACAGGGAAATCATAATCTGTCAGTAGCCGATGTAGATGGCGACGGTTGTGACGAAATTATTTATGGTTCCTGCGCTATCAACAACGACGGAACATTACTTTACCGCACCGGACTGGGACATGGTGATGCCATGCATGTAGCCAATCTTGACCCTGACCGTCCGGGATATCAGGTGTGGGAAGTACATGAGGAAAAAGAGGCCTGCCAAACTTATGGTTATGAGATGCACGATGCACGAACCGGAGAAATCCTTTGGGGCGGTCCAACCAAAGGAGATAACGGACGCGGATTGGCAGCAGACATTGATCCCAATCACCGTGGATTTGAAATGTGGAGTTCCGGTGTGCCGGGAGTATATAATTGCAAAGGAGAAAAGATTTCAGATAATAAACCGGGCATCAGTTTCCGTGTATATTGGGATGGTGACTTACAGGATGAAATACTGAACGGTACGAACCTTTCCAAATGGAACGGGAATAAAGCTGTAACTATCCATACGTTTCCCGGTGCAATGCATTGTAACGGTACAAAACGAACTCCTAATGTCAGTGCCGACCTATTCGGTGACTGGCGGGAAGAAGTTGTCTTCTATGATGCTAATGACCCAAGTAAACTACGTATATATACCACAACTATTCCTACAGAACACCGACTGTATACATTGATGCACGACCCTGTGTATCGTTTGGGAATTGCCTGGCAAAATACCGGATATAACCAACCACCGCATTTAGGGTTCTATATCGGAGATGGATTGAAAAATATTCCGTGGCCGGAGATGTATACACCGAAATCTAGCCGGTTCGGGAAATGAATAATACCCGTAAAAAGTTGAAAATATAAAGTGCAAATACACAGCAACATACAAGTACACATTTTCCTTTTAAACCAACAAAACACTTATTTTAAGCCTTATTTCACGAACCCTTCGAATGACCATGAAAACATATTCAAGAAAGCTTGCATTTCTCTCCATTATTTACCATAAATGTGCTAGGCTTTATCCATTAGAAGTGCGTCGTGTCCGATAACAGTGAAAATCAGTGAAAGAATTTAAAAGAGAAACAAATACAACAGAATTATTTGGAAAGAATCAGTTGAACATTTACATTTGTCATGTGATTTTTTTCATAGTATTAGATTTAAGGTTAACAAAGGTTGGAGCAAGGCGTTGCTCCTTTTTTTATGTCCATATGTGAGATTAGTTCATGCGAGTTAATTCAATAACTGGTACATTCCTCCTGCCAATACACGAATCACCCCTTTCATTTCCAGTTCAAAAAGAATAGCGGTCATCTTATTTACAGGAATATCTGCTTCTACTACAAGAGAATTGATTTGCAGATTTCCCAGTTTCTCCAAAATAGCGACAATTTTTTGTTCCTCTTCAGACAGTTCAATAAAAAGACTACGCTGCACACTTACCTTTTCTGAAAGAGTCGTCTGCATATTCCAGCCCATAGCCTGCACAAAATCTTCGGCAGATAATAACAGGGATGCTTTATTATCCCTTATCAACCGATTGCATCCTTTTGAATATTCATCACTCATGCGACCGGGGAAAGCGAAACAATCGCGATGATAACCTTCAGCAAGTTCGGCTGTAATCAATGAACCTCCCTTTTCTGCCGACTCAATGACGATGGTAGCATCACACATACCGGCAACAATACGGTTTCGACTGATAAAATTATGGCGATCGGGATTCGTTCCGGACAGAAATTCGGTCAGTAATCCCCCTTTTTCAAGCATATCAACAGCTGTTTTCCGATGGACATGAGGATAAATACGATCCAGCCCATGAGCTAAAACACCTACTGTAGGTAATTCATTAGCCAAAGCTTCACGATGCGCATGAATATCGATTCCATAAGCAAGTCCGCTGACTACAAGTACATCAGGACAAAGCGCCTTCAGATCCCGCAGAAAAGAGGCGCAGATTTGTGTCCCATAATCAGTAGCATTACGGGTTCCTACCATATTCAGGATATGAAGGGAATTTAGATCGGCATTTCCTTTAAAGAAAAGGACGACAGGGGCATCTTCACATTCCCGCAAACGGGAAGGATAAGCCTCATCATGAAAAGTCAGACAGGAGATTCGATTCTTCCGGATAAATTCATATTCTTGCTCGGCGCGAAACACAGCTTGCGGACAATCCAATGCCTCTATCACCCGTTGACTTACTTCTGGAATACGTTCCGGTATTTCTTTGCGCAGACGGAAGACATCAACGGCATTACCCATTCCATCTATCAAATGTTTTGCTCCTATGTGCCCGATACCGGGCACCATTGTCAGAGCAATACTATAAATTTGTTCTTCTTCCGAGCTGTTCATTTCAGGTAGGGCGCAAAGACATTATCGAACAATTCGCTGTCACTTAAACGTCCGTTTACCACACATACCGTCTCAACAGTGGATTTCACTACTACTTTATTATCATTCTTACGGAAGATATCCTGATAAAACACATATTTGATACCTTCCTTTTTCATATATAGTTTCGAGACAAACTCATCTCCGCTTTTCAATGGAGTCTTGAATGCCATACTAATACGTGCCACTACCGGATCGACTCCTTGCTCATGAAGTGCAGCAAAACTGACACCCACCGAAGTCAGAAACTCGTGACGGGTATGTTCCAGATAGTGCTGATAATTGGCATTATTGACAATACCTTGAAGGTCACATTCGTAATCGCGAACCTTCATTTCCAATTCATAGATATAGTTCATTTAAATTGAGAATTAAAAGTTGAGAAATAACAGTTAGCCTCTTTTTTGCTCAATGTCGAGTCCTTTGAACTTCCTCAATTCTTCGGTCGATACCAGTTTATACAGCTTGTCACTGGGACGTATCTTATCCGATTTCATGGAGAAATGCTGTCCCTTCTTCACTGTTTGCACAGATTCCAAGTCAACACGAGCTTCTTCCAAAGTCATAAATAGGGCACCGGTAGTCGGCCCTGTAATGAGAAGCTTATCGCCTACACTTACTTCAGCCGCTTCTACCAGGAATTCGGAAACTCCGATATTAGAGAAGTATTTGACACCTTTACCTACATAAATCTTACGTTCCGTAGCTGCCGAACCATAATTCCTGGTCCATTCGCCCAAACGCTGTCCCAAGTAATATCCATCCCAGAAGCCACGGTTGAATACGGTTTTCAGGCGTTCATCCCAAGCCGCAATCTTTTCATCGGTGAATGTTCCATCCAAATAAGCCTTGATAGCTTCTTTGTAACATTCAACCACTGTACGTACATATTCAGGTCCACGGGCACGGCCTTCAATCTTGAATACACGTACACCGGCATCCAACATTTTATTCATAAAATGGATGGTCTTCAAGTCTTTGGGAGACATGATATATTCGTTATCAATATCCAGTTCCACATCCGTTTCCTTATCACGAACCGTGTAAGAACGACGACATACCTGCATACAAGCACCGCGATTGGCCGAATGATTCATCTCATGTAAAGAGAGATAGCATTTACCCGATACTGCCATACAAAGCGCGCCGTGGCAGAACATTTCGATACGAAGTTGTTCGCCGCTCGGACCACAAATATGTTCTTCCTGTATCTGACGATAAATCTCGGCCACCTGTTCCAGATTCAACTCACGGGCCAATACTACCACATCTGCAAATTGCGCATAGAATTTCAAGGCCTCCGCATTGGAGATATTCAACTGGGTGGAAAGATGCACCTCCTGCCCTATCTGACGGGCATAATTCATCACTGCCACATCAGCTGCAATTACCGCAGAAATTCCCGCTTCTTTGGCTGCATCGACAATGGTATGCATCAGAGGGATATCTTTATCATAGATAATCGTATTGACCGTCAGGTAACTCTTCATCCCGTGCTCATCACACGTACGGGCTATTTCCCGCAAATCATCAATCGTGAATGTATTAGCCGAACGGGCACGCATATTCAGGTTTTCTATACCGAAATAGATAGAATCGGCACCTGCCTGAATAGCCGCAGCAAGAGATTCGCGCGAACCCACAGGAGCCATTATTTCAAAATCTTTCAAACTAAGACTCATAGAATATATACTTATTTGTATCAGTTAAGCAAATGAATGCGTACAAAGGTAGGCTTTTTTCCGTATTTTTGCAGCGAAAACAAGAAGTTACTTCAATCATAAACAGTAAATAGCAGATTCATATATGAAGATAGGCCAAATAGATCTAGGTAAATATCCCATCTTACTTGCTCCGATGGAGGACGTAACCGATCCGGCTTTCCGCCTAATGTGCAAGAAATTCGGAGCAGACATGGTGTACACCGAATTTGTATCGAGTGACGCACTGATACGCGCTGTCAGCAAGACTGCGCAGAAACTAAGTATCAGCGACGCAGAACGTCCTGTCGCCATCCAGATATACGGGAAAGATACAGAGACAATGGTGGAAGCTGCCAAGATTGTAGAGCAGGCACAACCTGACATTCTGGATATTAACTTCGGATGTCCGGTGAAAAGAGTCGCCGGAAAAGGTGCAGGAGCAGGTATGCTACAAAATATCCCCAAGATGCTGGAGATCACCCGTGCTGTCGTAGATGCGGTGAAAATACCCGTAACAGTGAAGACTCGTTTGGGATGGGATGCAAACAATAAAGTAATTGTAGAATTAGCGGAACAATTGCAAGATTGTGGCATTGCCGCATTGACCATACATGGCCGTACCCGCGCACAAATGTATACCGGAGAGGCGGATTGGACACTGATAGGCGAAGTGAAGAATAATCCGAGAATGCATATTCCCATTATCGGCAATGGAGACGTGACCAGCCCTCAACGCTGTAAGGAGTGTTTTGACCGTTATGGAGTAGATGCTGTAATGATCGGTCGCGCCAGCTTCGGTCGTCCATGGATATTCAAGGAAGTAAAACACTATTTAGAGACAGGTGAAGAATTACCTCCACTTAGTTTTGAATGGTGTATGGAAGTACTTCGTCAGGAAGTGGTAGACAGCGTTAATCTGCTCGATGAGCGTAGAGGTATTTTACATGTACGCCGTCATCTGGCCGCAAGCCCTCTATTCAAGGGAATCCCTAACTTCCGCAACACACGTATTGCGATGTTACGGGCAGAAACAAAAGAAGAGCTTTTCCGGATATTTGATGAAATCACTTCCCAACGCAAAGAAAATCCGGAAATTTAAATCAACACCTATTATATCTATTCTTCAGGAACTTGTACTTGTTCCTGAAGAATAACATGATCTAATTAAAACGTCAAGGTCTTTGGTTTCTATTTAAACATCGGCTGCGCAAACCACTTTTTAAACATCCAGGTTACGACTACATACAATAGGAATGCAGAGAAGAAACCAACAATGGCATCAATCACATAATGCGCCTGAATATATACGGTAGCCCCACAGAGCAACATATAGAAAGGTATAAGACAGGCAAACAACTTCTTGCTGCCACGCCAAGCCATAATCATCAGAATAGTAGAAATGCCTACATGCGAACTGGGGAATGCCGCCGTAGGACGTTCACCCACTTGCTGCGAGCCTTCCACCAAACTATAAAAAAATCCGTGCTGATAGCCCGGTCCGGGAAGTAATTCCTGATTATAATTGAAATAATCACCGATAGCAGGAAAAATACCTTTAGATACATTATCAATACCAATGGCAGGAAAATAGAATTGAGGGCCTGCAACAGGAACGAATATATAAATCAGATAATAAATAAAGAAAGAAGTGACAAGCACAAAAGACATCTTTTCGAACCACTCAAATTTATAAATGAAATAGAATAGAGCCACAATCAGCATCATCGGATAATAAAAGAAATATCCCATATTGAATGCCTCGCTGACTATAAGATGTGGAAACGTATGGCAGAACCAAATAGCAGGCTGACCATTGAAAATAAACTGTTCGGCAGTTGCAAATACATGATCCAAATTCGGAAAGAAACGATTGAACTCGAAAGTATCCGGATACCAGTAAGACAGCAGACTCATCTGAATGACAATACGCACAAACGCCGAAAATTTACAGGGAGCAAGACGATAAAGATACATCAATAAAAAAGTCATAGCCGCGATCATAGCCCTATCCAGCAACATGTGCCATGGATGATCCATCCGCTGAAACAGGAACAGAATCAATATGGAAGTCAACAGATTATAAATCAATGTAATCTTTTCCACAGCAAACAACCCTTTCCGGGTTTCTACGCGCTTAAATAAGTCTAAAGCCATCCTTCATTTTTATACCAGGCAATGGTTTCCCGAACTCCCTTTTCCAAATCATATTCGGGCACATACCCCAGTTCATCCATTACCGGGGTTATATCGCATTGCCAGTTGCGTTGTTTCATTATCTTATATTTATCCGAATTCAGGGTACTGCTCCTCCCGGAACGTGTAGCAATGAATTCAGCGAACAAAGATATAACTTTTAGCACAATTAATGGACATTTCAAGTGAAGAACAAACGGATTACCCAATTCTTTTTGTATCAGATCCGAAAAGGCACGGCTTTTATAAACTTTCCCGTCTGTCAAAAAATACGCCTTACGAACTACTTTTTTCTCTATTCCCAGGAAAATAGCCTGCACAATGTCTTTTACATACACAAAGGTCAAGTCCTGACGACGGAAACCTACCGAGAAATCAACGTGTTTCCGGATAGACTTTGCCATCAGATAGTAATCAGCTTCACGAGGTCCATAGACTCCTGTAGGACGATAAATGACATAAGGGAAACCGGGCATACTCTGAATATACAACTCCGCTTTCAGTTTGCTCAATCCATAAGCAGTATTGGGTACCGCAGGGTCGTCCGCTTTTATCGGAGTATAGTCCTTCTCACGTACAGGTCCGAACACACTCAATGTACTGATATAGATAAACTGTTTCGGAACCATATTCAGCTCCTTCAACGTATCGATAAAATATTTGGTCTGAAGATAATTTACATAGTCAAAAGAGTGCTTGTCGGGGCACTTTGTAACACCGGCACAATGAATGATATAATCAAATTTGTTGTAAGTGCCTTTATGCCCGGAGAGTTGGGCACGAAGTTCATTAGGGTGCGCAAAATCCAGTTCCAGAAAGTGGATTTTCCGGTTTTTCAAATACCGCTTGCTACTCGTAGAACGAATCCCGGCCCACACACCAAACTTTCGCTTCAACGCTTCCTCCACGATGAAACTGCCGATAAAACCACTCGCGCCTGTAATTAAAATACTCTCCATTATTACTTTTCAGGTCCTACATGAATATTAATTGAAAAAATATGATGCCACAAAGATACGATAAATATAAAATAAAAGCCATTTTGCTTTTCTCAATTATTATTTGTTTATTTGCAACGCGATTTATTTACTATTCAACACTTTTAAAGCACGTGGAAGATAAGGCCGATTTTGATTTTCTTTTTAAAGAGTACTATCCTCAACTTTATTATTATGCATTTCACCTGATTAATAATATGGAGGCTAGCAAGGATATCGTAAGCGACGCCTTCGAATTTATTTGGGCCAATTATGCAAAAATAGATAAAGCCACGGCTAAATCTTATCTATACATTTACGTTCGCAACAAAAGCATTGACTTCCTGCGACATCAGAATATACATGAACAGTATGTACAAATCTATTCCGAACTGACCAAAAGTTATGTTGAAACGGAATATCTGGAGCAGGATGAAAGAATGATGCATATCAGCAAGGCAATGGAAAAACTGACTCCACATACCAGGCATATTTTAGAAGAATGTTATATTCAACGCAAGAAATATCAGGAAGTGGCAGAAGAATTAAATATCAGTGTCAGTGCAGTCAGGAAGCATATTGTGAAAGCATTACAGGTGATACGTGAAGAATGTGCAAAAAAATCATAAATCAGGTATCTTTATTTTATGATTAAACGTAATATAAATAAGTATGATACAGTCAAACAGTGATGAATAAAGATATTGACAATATAAATAATACAGATGAATCTGTAGAGAAGGCGCTCGACATCATGGAGAGTTCTTCAGAGATAAACGACGAACAGCTGCAGGAGATGCTTAAAGATAAAGAAGTCCTGCAAGCTTGTCGCGACATCATGGATAGTAGTCTTTTCCTACAACAAAAAGGAGGAATAGAGCTTCCTAATGTAGAAATGGAATTGGAGCGATTTAAGAAAAAACAACATTCAACACGAATGCGTTCCAATCTCTGGAAGATAACTATCGGAATAGCCGCCATGATTACCGTTCTATTCGGGAGTTACTATTTAATTAATAGCCTGACAACCCCTGCACTCGAACCAATCACTGTATTCACTGCTGATACTACTCCCCAACATATTGTTTTGCAAAAAGATGACGGAGAAAAAGTTGTGTTAGACGAACCGCAGTCAAACAATCAAGTCCTGCCTAAAACCGCCATTGCAAAGTCTGAAAAGAAAGAGCTGGATTATAGGCAAGTCATCTCAACAACTACACAGACACATGTACTTACCGTACCACGAGGTGAAAGTTTCAAAGTGGTATTATGTGACGGCACAGAAGTCTGGCTGAATGCTAATAGTAATTTTGTTTACCCTACAGCCTTTATTGGCAACGAGCGTATCGTTACTTTAGAAGGCGAAGCTTATTTCAAGGTGGCCAAAGACGCCAAGCATCCCTTTATTGTAAAAACCAAGTCAGTCCAAACCCGCGTTCTCGGCACGGAATTCAATATACGTAGCTATACTCCCGAAGATACTCATGTAGTACTTATTAACGGGAAAGTAGAAGTAAGTAACACAAAAGGAGGATCATATACCCGACTATATCCGGGAGAAGACGCCCACCTGCAATCTGATGGAAATTTCGTTCTAACAGAAGTAGACTTAGACTCTTACGTCTATTGGAAGGACGGCTATTTCTATTTTGACAATATTACATTGAAAGATATTATGCAAAACTTAGGACGCTGGTACAATGTAAACATAGAATTCAGAAACAAAGAAGCAATGACGTATAAAATGCACTTCATATCCGATCGCACTAAAGATTTAGAGCATACAATCTCATTGCTTAATAGAATGAAAAAAGTCACTGTCACCTTGCAAGGCAATACGCTTACCATAGACTAGGTTTTTATTGCATAAGTATAACAAATCTATGCAATAAACAACAAAATATCACTTTTATTAAAAAATAAATCGCAAAAGGGGTATCCATTTTCTTTTCTCATACGCATTAGTTATATAAACATATCCAAATAGTGTTATTAAAAACAAACGTATGAGAAATAATTGGAACTTATTTATTGTGTGTTTTCTATGCGTATTGTGCTTCCAGCCTTACCAAGTTAATGCTCAAACGCAATCACAAAAGAAAATCACGATTGAGATTAGCAACGAACGATTGCCGTCCGTACTTAAACGTCTGGAAAAACTCTCCGGCTACAAAATCCTATTTACGTATGACGATGTCAAGAAATTCACCGTTTCCGGCTCTGTCAAAGATAAGAGTATAGAGCAGACTCTCGATATTATCTTAGCCAATAAGCCACTAGAATACCATATTGAAGATCAATTTATCACAATTACTTCCAAAGGTCCTTCCAAACAAGCGAAAGTATTCAATGTAAAAGGAGTGGTAATTTCCGGTGATGACGGACAGCCTCTCATCGGTGCAACTGTTGTCATCAAGGGAAGCAAGTCCGGTGTATTAACAGACATAGACGGAAAGTTTTCGATAGAAAATGTATCCAATAAATCCCTGTTACAATTTTCTTATATAGGAATGAAGCCACAAGATCTGACTCCTACCCCAACTATGAATGTTACATTAATGCCTGATGTACAAACTTTATCAGAAGTAGTAGTAACAGGTATGCAAAAAATGGATAAACGCCTGTTTACAGGAGCAACCAAACAATTGTCCGCAGATGAAGTGAAACTAGATGGTTTGCCTGATATCAGCCGTGGACTTGAAGGACGCGCCGCAGGCGTATCTGTACAAAATGTTTCCGGCACGTTTGGTACTGCCCCGAAAATTCGGGTACGCGGTGCCACATCTATTTTCGGTAGTTCAAAGCCATTATGGGTAGTAGATGGAGTCATCATGGAGGATGCTATTGACGTAGGTCCGGATGACTTATCTTCAGGAGATGCAGAGACGCTAATCAGTTCAGCCATTGCCGGGTTGAATTCAGATGATATCGAGAGCTTTCAAATATTGAAAGACGGATCAGCAACCTCTATCTATGGCGCACGAGCCATGGCAGGGGTTATTGTAGTAACAACCAAGAAGGGAAAAGCCGGCGTTAGCAAAATGAGCTATACCGGTGAATTTACAACCCGTATGATTCCCAGTTATAAAGAATTCAACATTATGAATTCGCAGGAACAAATGGGAATCTACAAAGAGATGGAGCAGAAAGGATGGCTTAATAACAGCGATACTTACCGTGCCAAAGATAGTGGTGTATATGGACGTATGTATCAATTAATCAATCAATATAACCCGGTTACAGGACAATTCGGACTTGCCAACACGCCGGAAGCACGTAATGCTTACCTGCGCGAAGCGGAAATGAGAAATACCGACTGGTTCAATACCTTATTTTCCAACAACGTTACACAAAACCATTCGGTCAGCATCACTTCCGGAACTGAAAAGTCTTCATTCTATGCTTCATTAAGTGCGATGTCAGATCCGGGATGGTATAAACAAAGCGAAGTAAAACGTTATACTGCTAATTTAAATACAACATATAATATATATAAGAATTTATCTATAAACCTGATCTCCAGTGCTTCCTACCGTAAACAGAAAGCCCCCGGGACACTAAGTTCAGAGGTTAATGCAGCAAGTGGAGAAGTTACCCGTCAGTTTGACATCAATCCCTATTCGTATGCACTAAATACATCACGTGCATTAGATCCAACAGTTGACTATACAGCCAACTATGCACCGTTCAATATCCTCCATGAATTGGATAACAATTATATGGATTTGAATGTAGCTGATGTTAAGTTTCAAGGAGAAATAAAATGGAAAGCACTTCCGGAGTTAGAACTAAGTGCATTAGGAGCAGTCAGATATCAGGCTTCTTCACAAGAACACAATATCAAAGATCACTCGAATCAGGCAACCGCTTATCGCACAGGAATGGACGACGCTACCATTCGTGACGAAAACAACTTATTGTATACCAATCCGGATAATCCGTATGCTTTGCCTATCAGTATACTACCGGAAGGAGGTATTTACCAGCGTAAGGACTATCGTATGTTGGGGGTAGACTTCCGTGCCACAGCATCCTGGAATCATTTATTTGCAGAAAAGCATATAACCAATCTTTTCGCCGGTATGGAAGTAAATGATTTGAAACGTATGCAAAATTATTTTCAAGGATGGGGAATGCAATATACAATGGGTGAAATACCATCGTATGTATATGAATTCTTCAAGAAGGGCATTGAATCCGGTGAAAGCTATTATGGATTAAACCATACAACAACAAGAAGTGTAGCAGGCTTTGCCAACGCAACTTATTCTTATGATGGACGTTATACAGTAAACGGAACATTCCGCTATGAAGGCACCAATCGCATGGGAAAAAGCCGTTCTTCCCGCTGGCTTCCTACATGGAATATGTCAGGAGCATGGAATGTACATGAAGAAAATTTCTTCAAGACATTCAGCTCTGTACTGTCACACTTAACATTCAAAGCATCCTACTCTTTAACAGCCGATAGAGGACCGGAATATGTGACCAACTCACATGCCATAATCACTAGTTATTCACCATTTCGTCCTTTCACCAGCGGACAGGAAACAGGACTTTATGTATCTGATCCTGAAAACAGTGAATTAACCTACGAAAAAAAGCATGAGTTGAACCTCGGTGCCGACATGGGATTCTTAGACAACCGGATCAATTTTTCGATCGACTGGTATAAACGCAACAACTATGACCTGATTGGTATTACCCCGACACAAGGAGTAGGCGGTTCTATCTACAAATATGCCAATATAGCTTCCATGAAATCACATGGTATCGAGTTCACCATCTCAAGTAAGAATATCCAGTCGAAAGACTTTTCATGGCATACAGACTTCATCTTTTCCAAAGCAAAAAATGAAGTTACAGAACTGAATGCCCGTTCCAGCGTAATGGATTTAGTTTCAGGTTACGGTTTTGCCCGTCAGGGTTACCCGGTACGTGGTTTGTTTTCCATTCCATTTGTCGGCCTAAATTCAAATGGTATCCCGATGTATAATATCAATGGAAAAATAACCAGTACCGATATTGATTTTCAGACACGTGACAACATAGACTACCTAAAATATGAAGGTCCTACTGATCCTACCATAACAGGAAGTCTTGGTAATATTTTCACTTATAAAGCATTCAAACTGAATGTATTCATCACCTATTCATTTGGTAATGTAGTACGTTTGAATCCATGTTTCAGCTATCAATACAGTGACTTATCTTCTATGCCACGCGAATTCAAGAATCGCTGGACAGTGCCAGGTGATGAAAAACGCACGAATATCCCCGCTATTATCTCGAAACGCCAATATGAAGATAATAAAGATTTAATGTATGCATATAATGCCTACAATTATTCTACAGAACGAATTGCCAAGGGAGACTTTATCCGTATGAAGGAAATATCCTTGTCCTATGACTTCCCCCAATCATGGATTGCACCAGCAAAGATATCTAATTTATCTTTGAAACTTCAGGCTACCAATTTATTCCTGATTTATGCAGATAAAAAACTCAACGGACAGGACCCGGAATTCTTCAATACCGGTGGAGTAGCTTCCCCTGTACCTCGTCAGTTTACATTGACTCTTAGATTAGGATTTTAACCACTCAGATAATTATAAAAATGATGAAATACAGAAACGTCTTATATACAACACTCATTTCAGCTCTATGCTTGGGAACAACTTCCTGTAGTGACTTTTTAGATGAAATGCCGGATAACCGAACCGAATTGACTACTGAAGAAAGTATTACTAAAGTTCTGGTATCTGCATATCCTATGACTACCAACTGCCACATAGGAGAATTTTACAGTGACAATATCGATGAAAATAGCAGAGCATACAGCTACCTTTTCCGATTAAACGAACATTTGTACCGTTGGCAACAAACGACTGAAGAAAATCAGGACTCTCCTCATGCTTTATGGAATGACTGTTATAACTCCATTGCATCAGCCAACCAAGCCTTGGCGGCTATTGAGCAGATGGGAAATCCTCAATCATTATCAGCCCAAAAAGGCGAAGCTTTGATATGCCGTGCATACAATCATTTTGTATTAGCTACCACATTCTGCAAAGCGTATGGTACAAATGGAGACAAAGACTTGGGTATACCTTACATAAAAGAACCGGAAACATCTGTAAATCCACAATACTCACGCGGAACAGTTGCTGAAGTATACGAAAATATTGCAGCCGATTTAGAAGAAGGACTGCCTTTAATTGATGACAATATTTACTCACGGGTAAAATATCATTTTAATAAGAAGGCCGCTTATGCATTTGCAGCCCGCTTTTATCTATATTATACACAACCGGATTTTTCCAACTGTCAGAAAGTTATCAATTATGCCAATATAGTACTCGGTAATAATGCGTCCCAATATTTACGTGACTGGGCTGCATTAGGAGCTTTATCTCCCAACAAGAATATACAGCCGAACGCTTATGTAGATGCAGATAACCGTGCCAATCTAATGGTAATATCAGCAGCTTCATATTGGCCATTGGTTTCCGATCCGGGTTATGCCAACTGCGAAAGATATTGCATGAACAATATTACTGCTTCGGAAAGTTGTAAATCCGAAGGTCCATGGGGAGATCAGTCAAGTTATCATCAGATCCCATTTTCACCCGGTGGCTCTATAAAGAACGGATTCCGCCGCTTAGTTATCTATCAGCAATTCACGTCGGGCAACAGTTGGATCGGCTACATGCTGTATCCTGCTTTTACCACCGACGAAGCATTGCTTTGCCGAGCTGAAGCCTACACGTTACTAAAACGTTATGACGAAGCTGCCGCTGATATAGATGCCTGGCAGAAAGCCTTTACAAAAAACACCCAAACTTTGACCAAGGAGACAATCAATGATTTTTATGCCCGACTAAAATATTACACACCGGAAGCTCCGACAGTAAAAAAGGAATTGCATCCGGATTTTGTAGTAGAAAAAGGAATGCAGGAGAATCTAATACATTGTATTCTACATGCAAGACGTCTGCTAACCTTAGAAGAGGGGCTTAGATGGCAAGATATAAAACGCTATGGTATTATAATCTACCGCCGCTATTATGAAGGTTATACCTTGGTGAATATCACCGACAAGATGGACACGAATGACCCCAGACGTGCAATTCAGCTACCGGCCAGTGTCATTACAGCAGGTATGCAACCAAATCCAAGAAATGACTAAATAACTTTAGGAGGAAAAAAATATGAAGAAATACATCATATATAGTTTAATCATGACATTGACCTGTGGACTGGGTGCTTGCAACAATGACGAAGACGTAGACAAAGCAAACAGCATTTTCTCCACAGAAGAAGTAGATCGTAGCCCATTCGACAAGTGGATATTAGGCAATTATACCCATCCATACAACATTGCATTAAAATATCGCATGGAAGATAACGAGAGTGACATGACACACATATTAGCACCTGCCGAATACAAAAAGTCTGTGGTACTGGCTAAAATTATCAAACATGTGTGGCTGGAAGCATACGATGAAGCAACAGGCAATCCGAACTTCTTACGCCAATATATTCCTAAGACAATCCACTTTATCGGTTCCCCCGCCTATGAAGACAATGGAACTATGGTATTAGGAACAGCTGAAGGCGGCATGAAAATTACATTATACAATGTAAATGACATCAATCCCGACCAAATAGATATTAACCTGTTAAACGACTACTATTTCCAGACAATGCACCATGAGTTCGCACATATTCTGCATCAAACCAAAAATTACGATCCGGCCTTTGACCGTATTACGGAAAATGCCTACATCGGTAGCGACTGGTATATGGTGGGAGCCGACCGCAATGCATGGCAACAAGGATTTGTCACTCCTTATGCAATGAGTGAATCACGTGAAGATTTTGTGGAGAACATCGCAGTGTATGTCACAAATACCAAAGACTACTGGAATAACATGCTGCAAAATGCCGGTGAAAACGGCCGTGCACTCATAAAGCAGAAATTCGAAATAGTCTATAGTTATATGGAACAAACCTGGGGAATCAATCTGGACGAATTACGCGAGATTGTTCTACGACGCCAGGATGACATAGCAAACGGCTATGTAGACTTAAGTATTATTGAATAAAATATGAAAATTATGAAGAAATATCTATCCATATACACACTTCTGGCATTGGCCTGCATTGTTTTGCAATCTTGTCTTTTCTCCGAAGAAGAAATATTCGACGAATCATCTGCCAATAGGGCCACAGCCGATGTAATCAAATGCCAGGAGATTCTTAAAGATGTGCCGAACGGCTGGAAACTGGAATATTACATAGGAAGCAACTATTCTGCAGGTGCAGTCACTTTACTAATGAAATTTGACGGGAAGCAGGTAGAAATGGCTTCGGAAACAGGCGCAGAAAGCTATAAACCGGGAACTATAATAACCTCTCTGTATCAAGTAAAATCGGAACAAAGCACAATGCTCACTTTCGACTCATACAACCCACTGATCCATATGTTTTCAGGTCCTTTAGGCCTGAACATGAACCTAGGAGGGGATTACGAGTTTATTATAATGAGCGCAACTCCCGACAAAGTAATTCTGCAAGGAAAAAAATACAAAAACATAATGGAGATGACGCCTATGCCCAAAGATATACCATGGCGTATTCAGATTGAAGATATCATTAACATTGAGAAAGATGCTTTTCTAAATACATACCGCATGGAGAAAGGCGGACAAGTACTGAATTACTTTATACGCAACAATGGCACAATGGCTACATTCTCCGCTTACAGCGCCGATTATAGTAGTGCAAGAAGTTTACCCTATATCTACACAGAAAAAGGATTAAAGTTACAATCCCCGTACAATGTCAACGGACTTGAAGTCCAAAACTTCAAATGGGATAGAAAGTCCAGACTATTTGTTTGTACCGACGCAGGAGCAACTGACATCGTACTTAAAGAATATTATCCCGAAAACTATCTACAATATGAAGACTATATCGGTACCTACACTGCAACGATTGACGATTATGACGAAGGGCCAACTTCGCAATCTGTAACCATCTCTCCTAAAGTCAGAGGAGAAAGTTATACACTGAAAAGTATTGGCGGATTCAACTTCACCCTCCAGTATGACAAAGCCAGCGGAAAACTAGTTTTAGATTCACAAAGTATAAGTTCGACTTCTTCATCGTCTTATTACTTTGCGTGCGCGGCAGGTGTGGAAGGCTATGCCCACACAGAATTAAGTCTGCCATCACGCCTACGCAACGGATTGATAAATGTGACGACAAACAGCAACCCTTTCACTTTTTACTTTGCGGATAAAGCAAGCCAGGAAATTACATCATTGATAATCTGGGCTTATTCATCTGATGAATATTCAACCTCCGGACTAATGGGTTACTGGAGCTGGTATAACTCAATCTTAATGGTAAAAGAAAACGAAAGTAATTAATACGATTATGAGAAAGCTTTTTAATATATTCTTATTTGTACTTTGCATCGTAGCAATAGCGGGATGCAATGATACGGAAAGCAGCGAATTCAAGTTAGAAATCAAAGCTGTAAATACTAATTTCCAAGCTACCGGCGGAAAAGGATACATACAACTTCAGTCAACAGGAAATATAACAGCAGATGTTGACGTCGATTGGTGTGTGCTGAAAGAAGTAAATCCTAATGAAGTGGTATTCGAAGTAAAAGAAAATACCGGGTACTCCGGTAGAAATGCTTTATTGACAATCAGTAACGGAGTAGAGACAGAAGCATTCAACATCAATCAATCCGGAGCTGTTTTCATCTTCGGCAAAGACGAATGGATGCTCCGTACCGACAATAAAGCAGCTACTCTGCCAATAAAACTACAAAGTTCTTTCGATTATACAATAGACATACCCGCAGAAGCTCAAGAATGGTTGTCATTTGAACAGAATGCGAAGGGAATAAATTTCAAGGTAAAAGAAAATACCTCCGGAAAAATGAGAGGAGCTATTGTCAATGTGGCAGCAAAAGACAGATCGGCTTCTTATCAGGTAATACAATATGATGTTGACGAACTTACCGGAACCTGGCAAGGCATGTTTTCAGACGGGCAAATGAATTACGGTTTGAAAGATGTCACCATTGAAAAACAGGAAGACGGAACATACCTGCTTTCAAACATTCTAACCGGATTGCCTTATAAACTGAAAGCAAAAGCCATAGACAATTGCCTGGCTTTTGGAGCCGGTCAAAACCTAGGAGTCTTCGAGGACAATTTATATCTCTCATTCGAAATTCTTAGCTCTGACCTATATTATGTAAAAGATCCTTCTGTAACAATCTCATTAGGCCCCGTAATGTTAACAGACGGAACATTCGTTTTCGCTTTTTCCGGAATAAAAGAGAGTGATCCTTTCGGTTTTGTTTTCCGGGTATATGAAGATGCAAAACTACAGAAGGTTATAGACAATCTGTCCATTTTTATTAACTGTATTCTATTTAAAGAAGACATAATCCAATAACATATGAAAAAGATACTATTAACTAGCTTTATCGTGGCATTAGGATTACTTGGTGCAAGCTGTAAAGATGACAATAGCACAGCAGGCGGAGGAGGAGAAATACTTCCGGACCAACAGGTAAGCTGTGAGATATTTATGCCAACTGATGGCGCAACCGTTATTATGTCAGACAAACTGATTATCAGAGGAGAAGGGACTACAAACTATGGTAAAATCATTTCTGCAGAACTGAAAGTCGGGGAAGAGATTATCACTGACATCACTTCAGTTCCATTCTATTATGAGTATACCTTCTCCAAAGATGCCGAACCGGGAGAACTGAAAATTGAGTTAGCAGTTAAAGGAGATCACGAAGGTAGTGCCTTGGCAACTATTACAGTGACAACAGAACAAGGAAACAGGCCTGCTCCCCCTCAATATGGAGAAGTGCTAACCGATACCCGTGATGGAAATACATACAAAACCGTACAACTTGCAGACCAGTTATGGATGGCAGAAAATTTACGCTATCTACCAGAGCAACAGTTTGATGTGTCCTCAACCGAACCAAGATATTACGTAATGTTTGATAATGATGCAAAAACAGAACTTGGAAAAGGTTTCCTGAATGCATATGGAGCCTATTACAACCTACCTGCTGCTCTACAAAACGAAACGGCTTTAGGTCCCGATGAAACACGTATAATAAAAGGAGTTTGTCCTGATGGATGGCATATTCCTTCTCAAAAAGAATGGCAAAAATTATCTCAATATGTATTAGATTCCGGAATGGCAGCAATTATGAATGATGGTCAAGTAGATGAAACAGCCCTAGCAAAGGCTCTAGCTTCAACAACGATGTGGATGATGCCGGAATACACAGAAATAGAACCACAGCCAACCTGGGTTGGAGTTGAGATGGAAAAGAATAATGCAACCTTATTCAATGGTCTGCCTATAGGTTTCCGTGCTTGTGCAGGCGACGAAGATTGGATGCATTCAGCCTACAGTGCGGGTTGGTGGAGTTCGACAGCGGGAGTACAAATGGAACCAGAATTTGGTATTACCGTACGTATGTGGTCAGACCTCCACACATTTGTAACCAATGCAGAATTTAATCCGGGAGTAGGACTCCCCGTTCGTTGTATCAAAGATTAACCATATATTATTACTCACTAAATAAAAATACAATTATGAAGAAGTTAGGATTCCTTTTATTTTTAGTCTTAGGACTAACGGCTTGCGGTGATGACAACAATGATCCCGCTCCAGAACAACATGTAACATGTGCCATATCTTCTCCTACTGAAGGAGCAACGATAGACATAGCTGAAAAGATGACAATCAAAGGAGAAGCAACTGTTGACATTGGTCAAATATCGAATGTTACTCTTAAAATCGGAGACAAACAAATTTCAGAAGTAACTTCTGTTCCATTTAGTTATGAATACACATTCGAAGCCAGTCAAGCCGTAGGAGCACTAAAAATTGAACTGACCGTCAAAGGCGATCAAGGTGCCATGGCGACAAGTGAAGTAAATGTCACACTAAAAAAGACCGAACCAACCCCAGAACCGGAAGAAGGAAAGATGATTGACCCACGGGATAATCATGAATACAAAATTGTTACAATTGGTGAACAAATATGGATGGCAGAGAACTTGGCTTATTTACCATCAGTTAGCAAACCGGAAGATGCCGCTACCAGTGATGGAGATCCGCTCTATTTTGTTTTCAACTATGATGGCAAAGATGTAAATGCAGCTAAAGCCACGAAAGAATACAAGACATACGGAGTCTTGTATAATTGGTATGCCGCTATGAACCAAAAGAACGCAACCGGTGGAAATGCGGATGCCATACCAAGTGGTATTCAAGGAATCTGTCCTAACGGATGGCATCTACCCAGCAAAGCAGAGTGGAAAAAACTAGAAAATTTTGTTGCAGATGAATTAGCACCAGTTGAAGGTAATGTATGGACAGATGATGAAGGAAATAAATACTCCGATAAAGACTGCAAAAACGTCTGGTCAGCATTGACAGGAAAACTGGATGCTGACGGTTGGGGAGAATCCGGCATGATAGATGAAAATCCTGATCTCGCTAAAGGTCCACGTGACACCTATGGCTTTAATGTTATACCTGCCGGACAATGTTATCAGAGCGGAAGTTTTGAAATGCCTAAGTCACAGAGTAGAACAGACTTTTGGAGCACAGACCAAGCTACTTACGGAGCAGGAACTGTATATTTCAGTAATATGAGTTATGGGTTAGGTTATTCTTCTGATAAAGGAGGAATACAAGTAAAACGTGGCCTTTCAGTACGTTGCGTAAAAGATTAACTATATTGTAGATAAACATTTATCAATTAGTTCATTACAGAATTAATAAATTCTCTCTTAAAGATAAGGGAAGTATGTCGAGAGATATGCTTCCCTTTTAATATATCTTTTTACACCTAGTTACCAACTCACTCAAACATATAATTAGTCGATATCCAATATCACGAAATAAAACAAATTCTGAATGTTCTTCCATTTTATTATATATCTTTGTAACTAGATATTTTAAAAGACTACATTATGGCAAAAAAGAAAGAAAAGAAAGAGAAAAAGGCCGGCAAGAGAATGAGTAAGAAAGAGCTGGCAGCACTATTAATAGACTTTTTCCATGCCAAATCCAGCGAGACCTTGAGTATGAAATATATATTTTCGGAACTGCGTCTCACTACCCATCCGCAAAAAATGTTATGCGTCGATATATTACATGACCTTTTAGCTGACGATTATATCAGTGAAATAGAAAAAGGAAAGTTCCGCCTGAACAGTCACGGAACGGAGATGACAGGTACTTTCCAACGGAAGAGCAACGGTAAGAACTCGTTTATTCCTGAAGAAGGGGGCGACCCGATATTCGTGGCCGAACGTAATTCCGCACATGCGATGAATAACGATAAGGTAAAGATCACCTTCTATGCCAAACGGAAGAACAGAGAGGCCGAAGGAGAAGTCATCGAAATATTGGAACGCGCCAACGATACATTCGTCGGCACACTGGAAGTAGCTAAGTCATACGCATTCCTGGTGACAGAGAACCGTACATTAGCCAATGATATTTTCATCCCAAAAGATAAGCTGAAAGGCGGAAAGACCGGAGATAAAGCCATTGTGAAAGTAACCGAATGGCCGGACAAGGCAAAGAATCCTATCGGACAAGTAATAGATATATTAGGTCAGGCCGGTGACAATACCACAGAGATGCACGCAATTCTTGCGGAATTCGGTCTGCCGTATGTATATCCAAAAGCAGTAGAGACAGCAGCAGATAAGATTCCTGCCGAGATTTCAGCAGAAGAGATTGCCAAACGCGAAGATTTCCGTAAGGTAACAACTTTCACCATCGACCCGAAAGATGCCAAAGACTTTGACGACGCACTTTCCATCCGTAAGCTAAAGGACGGATTGTGGGAAGTAGGTGTACACATTGCCGACGTGACACATTACGTAAAAGAAGGCAGCATCATCGACAAGGAAGCAGAAAAGCGGGCAACTTCCGTTTATCTGGTAGACCGTACCATCCCGATGCTTCCCGAACGGTTGTGTAACTTCATTTGTTCACTCCGCCCGAACGAAGAAAAACTAGCTTTCTCCGTTATCTTCGATATTACGGAAAAAGGAGAAGTCAGAGACTCACGCATCGTACATACGGTTATCAACTCCGACCGTCGCTTCACCTACGAAGAGGCACAACAAATCATAGAAACAAAAGAAGGAGACTTCAAAGAAGAAGTACTCACATTAGATACGATTGCCAAAGCACTGCGCGAAAAACGCTTCTCTGCAGGAGCTATCAACTTCGACCGCTACGAAGTGAAGTTCGAAATTGACGAAAAAGGAAAACCAATCAGCGTTTACTTCAAGGAGTCAAAAGATGCCAATAAACTAGTGGAAGAATTCATGTTGCTCGCTAACAAGACCGTAGCAGAAAAGATAGGATGTGTGCCGAAGAACAAGAAAGCCAAAGTGCTTCCTTACCGTATCCACGACCTACCCGATCCGGAGAAGTTGGAGAACTTGTCACAGTTCATCGCACGCTTCGGCTACAAAGTGCGTACAAGCGGAACGAAGACTGATATTTCAAAATCCATCAACCATTTATTGGACGACATACACGGAAAGAAAGAAGAGAACCTGATAGAAACCGTATCCATCCGCGCCATGCAAAAAGCACGTTACTCAACCCATAACATCGGTCACTACGGACTAGCTTTCGAATATTACACTCACTTTACTTCTCCCATCCGCCGTTTCCCGGACATGATGGTACACCGTTTGGTGACGAAGTATATGGACGGAGGACGCAGCGTATCCGAAGCTAAGTACGAAGACCTCTGCGACCACAGCTCGAACATGGAACAAATTGCAGCCAATGCCGAACGTGCTTCCATCAAATATAAACAGGTGGAATTTATGAGCGAACGTCTGGGGCAGATTTACGACGGTGTAATCTCCGGCGTAACCGAGTGGGGACTTTATGTAGAATTGAACGAAAACAAATGTGAAGGTCTGGTCCCTGTTCGTGATCTGGATGATGACTACTACGAATTCGACGAGAAGAACTATTGTCTTCGCGGACGCCGCAAAAACAAAATATACAGTTTGGGAGACGCTATTACTGTTCGGGTAGCTCGTGCCAATCTGGAAAAGAAACAATTGGATTTTGAATTAATAGAAAAGTAAATTCACCACAGAGTACGCTAAGAAATCAGGAAGTAAAAAGACTTCGTGTACTCCGTGTCCTCTGTGGTAAGCCAAACAGCCATTATGAAAACTGTCATTATTGAAGATAAACAACGAATCGAGTCCATTATTCTCCATTGCGATGCCTGTTTTGTAGGCATTACTGATTTGGAAGGTAATCCCTACGTAGTTCCGATGAACTTCGGTTATGAGAATGGCATCATATATCTTCATTCGGGTCCTGAAGGCAGCAAGTTGGAGATGCTAGAACATAATAATAATGTATGCATCACTTTCAGCGTTGGACATAAACTTGTCTACCAACACGAAAAGGTAGCCTGCAGTTACAGTATGCGTTCGGAAAGCGCGATGTGTCGGGGGCAAGTAGAATTCATCGAAGAGATAGACGAGAAACGCCGTGCATTGGATATTATCATGCGTCATTACACAGATAGTGAGTTCAACTATTCCGATCCTGCGGTACGTAATGTCAAAGTATGGCAAGTACGTATCAATCAGATGACAGGAAAAGTTTTCGGTCTGCGAGCCAACGAAAAGCCATGAAGCGGTTTTCCGGCTTTCGACAATAATTGAGTAGAGTATTCAACAAGCATTGTAGAGTATTTCCAAATTAATTTCTCTAAACAAAAGTTTAGATCACTTTTACCCTCACACCCCCACCATTGCCTGTATCTCTTTATCCATCGACATTACAGGTGTGAGAGTAAAGGTGATTATAAAGACTATTCTATCCTCTCATATCAAATTCTTTTTGTATACTTGCAACATAAATAAAATAGATAAGTACTCTTGCAAAAAAATAAATTATGAAGAAATTACTATGTCTCGCACTGTTAGTATCTGCCGGAAGTATCTACTCCGAAAGTATCTCGGCAAACAACAAACCTACTGATAACAAATCCGGCAACAACTCAAAGGACATATACAAAAAGACCTGGATCGACTTCAATAAAAACGGTATAAAGGATGTATACGAAGATCCCTCCGCTCCTATCGAAGCCCGCATCGCGGATTTGCTTTCGCAAATGACACTGGAAGAGAAAACCTGTCAGATGGCTACTCTCTACGGTTCGGGACGGGTATTGAAAGATGCATGGCCTACTGCCGGATGGTCAGCGGAAATTTGGAAGGACGGTATCGGAAATATTGATGAGCAGGCGAACGGACTGGGTAAATTCGGTTCTGAAATCTCCTATCCGTATGCCAACAGCGTAAAGAACCGACACACCATTCAACGCTGGTTTGTGGAACAGACACGACTGGGCATTCCGGTGGACTTCACCAATGAAGGAATACGCGGATTATGTCACGACCGGGCTACCATGTTTCCCGCTCAATGCGGGCAAGGTGCCACGTGGAACAAGAAACTGATCCGGGAAATTGCGAAAGTCACTGCAAATGAGGCAAAAGCATTGGGATATACCAATATTTATTCTCCTATTCTGGATATTGCACAAGATCCTCGCTGGGGACGTGTGGTAGAAAGTTACGGAGAAGATCCGTATCTGGCGGGCGAATTGGGAAAACAGATGATCCTCGGTCTGCAAAGCGAAGGTATTGTTGCTACTCCCAAGCATTTCGCCGTGTATAGCATCCCGGTCGGTGGACGCGACGGAGGTACGCGTACGGATCCGCACGTGGCCCCGCGTGAGATGAAGACTCTTTATCTGGAACCTTTCCGCAAAGGTATTCAGGAAGCGGGTGCTCTAGGAGTGATGAGTTCGTATAATGATTATGACGGGGAGCCAGTTTCCGGAAGCTATCATTTCCTCACGGAGATTCTGCGTCAGCAATGGGGATTCAAAGGATATGTAGTATCGGATAGTGAGGCGGTAGAGTTTCTGCACACCAAACATCGTATCACCCCGACTGAAGAAGAGATGGCGGCACAAGTGGTCAATGCAGGATTGAATATCCGTACCAACTTTACTCCCCCGCAAGATTTCATTCTTCCGTTGCGTCGTGCTATCGACGAAGGTAAAGTCTCTTTGCATACGCTCGATCAACGCGTCAGTGAGATTCTGCGTGTCAAGTTTATGATGGGGCTTTTTGATAATCCATATCCCGGTGATGACCGCCGTCCGGAGACAGTCGTACACAATGACGCTCATAAAGCAGTATCTATGAAAGCCGCTTTGGAGTCTGTCGTTCTTTTGAAGAATAAGAATCAGATGCTTCCGTTATCCAAGAACTTCAAAAAAATAGCTGTGATTGGTCCGAATGCGGAAGAAGTGAAGGAGCTGACTTGCAGATATGGTCCTGCCAATGCGTCTATTAAGACTGTATATCAGGGAATCAAAGAATATCTGCCTAACTCGGAAGTTCGCTATGCAAAAGGCTGTGACATTATTGATAAATATTTCCCGGAGAGCGAACTGTACAATGTTCCATTAGATACACAAGAGCAGGCGATGATTCATGAAGCGGTAGAATTAGCAAAAGCTTCGGATATCGCTATTCTTGTACTGGGTGGAAATGAGAAAACGGTTCGGGAAGAGTTTTCACGTACCAATCTTGACCTCTGCGGACGGCAACAACAATTATTGGAAGCGGTTTATGCAACAGGTAAACCTGTCGTTCTAGTGATGGTGGACGGAAGGGCAGCAACCATCAACTGGGCAAACAAATACGTTCCTGCCATTATCCATGCCTGGTTCCCCGGAGAATTTATGGGAGATGCCATCGCTAAAGTTCTTTTCGGAGACTATAATCCGGGAGGGCGTCTGGCTGTCACTTTCCCGAAATCTGTGGGACAGATTCCTTTTGCATTCCCATTCAAGCCGGGTTCTGACTCTAAAGGGAAAGTCCGTGTAGACGGTGTACTTTATCCTTTCGGATATGGTTTAAGCTATACGACCTTCGGATATTCAGACTTGAAAATATCTAAACCGGTGATCGGTCCGCAGGAAAATATCACTCTTTCATGTACTGTGAAGAATACAGGAAAGAAAGCAGGAGATGAAGTAGTCCAGCTTTATATCCGGGATGATTTCAGCAGCGTTACCACCTACGATAAAGTATTGCGTGGTTTCGAACGTATTCATTTGCAACCGGGTGAAGAACAAACCGTCAGCTTTACCCTTACTCCTCAAGACTTGGGATTATGGGACAAGAATAATCAGTTTACGGTAGAGCCGGGAAGTTTCTCGGTGATGGTGGGAGCTTCTTCACAGGATATACGGTTGAAGGGGAGTTTTGAGGTCCAATAAACTTGAATAGACTAAAAAGTAACCACTAATAATTCTGTACCGGATGACTTAAAAAGAATAGAGTATTTGAAAAGCCTTGAATTTATAAAGCAACTTCTGATTTAAAATACTTATTAAAATATGGTCAAACAATAAATTGAGACTTCATTCTCTTTCTATCGTTTGACCATATTTGATGAATATACCTAGACTAACCTTAGTGAAAACGTCATTTTAGCATATATGTATTATTGCAAACTGAATTTCTTTGTTTGTACATCGCGGCTATTTCCACCAACCATCACTTCAAATTCTCCCGGTTCACATACCCAATTCAGCGCACTGTTATAGAATTTCAATTGTTTTGCTGTGATATCGAAAGAGACAGTGCGGCTTTCCCCTTTCTTCAAATGGATACGTTCGAAGCCTTTCAATTCTTTCACCGGACGTGCTACACTCCCTACCATATCACGAATATACATTTGTACGATTTCGTCAGCATCATAGTTGCCCGTGTTGGTGACAGTGACAGAGGCGGTTATCTTCCCCCTTTCATTCATTGAGTTATTGCTAAGTTGAAGATCACCGTAACGGAATGTGGTGTATGACAATCCATATCCAAATGGATAAAGAGGATCATTGTCTATATCAAGATAGTTGCTACGGAATTTACTGAACCACTTTCCTGCCTCTAAAGGACGACCTGTATTCAAATGGTTGTAATACAAAGGAATTTGTCCTACGTTCTTCGGGAAGGTCGTAGTCAGTTTTCCACTCGGAGAAACATCTCCGAATACTACATCACAAATCGCGTCGGCTGCTTCACTGCCTCCGAACCATACATTCAGTATAGCCGGGAAATTTTCCTGTTCCCAAGTCATCACAGTGCTGCGACCGGCAAAATAGACCAGTACAACCGGTTTGCCTGTCTTTTTCAATGCTGTCAGAAGATCACGCTGCGCATCCGGCATTTCAAGATTAGTACGGCTGCTGGATTCACCACTCATTTCAGACGATTCACCAACTGCCGCCACAATCACATCTGCTTGGGAAGCTACATTCAAAGCCTCATCAAGCAACTCCTGCGCACTACGCGGATCACGCATTTCACGACCGAACATAGTAGCTTCCGCCTCTCTTTGAGCATCATACATCAGATTTGAACCTTTGGCATAAAGCACTTCCGCTTTACCTGCCAATGATTGCTTCATGCTTTCATACAGGGAATTGTATTTGTCAGAAGCAGCTGCCACACTCCATGTACCCGGCATATTGGCCTTTGTATTGGCAAGCGGGCCAACAAGAGCTATTTTGCCTTTACGCTGTAATGGAAGCAGGTTGTTTTCATTCTTCAAAAGCACAAATGTTTCAGTAGCTATTTTACGGGCTACGGTACGGTTTTCTGCCGTAAAGATATCTTTCTTCACACGGCTTGCATCACAATATTTATAAGGATCATCAAACAATCCGAGCTTGTATTTCGCTTCAAGAATACGACGGCAGGCTTTATCTATTTCAGCCATTGTCACTTTCCCTTCTTTGAGAGATTTCTCCAAAGTAGTAAGGAAACCGTCTGCAACCATATCCATATCGGTTCCGGCACTAAGTGACATGGCAGATACCTGTTGAAGATCTCCCATTCCGTGAGCAATCATCTCGGAAATAGCTGTGTAGTCTGTCACAACAAAACCATCAAATCCCCAACGGTCACGCAAGACATCGGTCATCAGCCATTTGTTGCCGGTAGCAGGAATACCGTCAACCACATTGAAAGAAGTCATCACACTACCCACACCAGCATCAATAGCTGCTTTATAAGGAGGGAAATAATTGTTGAACATACTTAGGTGACTCATGTCTACTGTGTTATAATCACGACCGGCTTCGGGTGCACCATACAAGGCAAAGTGTTTCACACAAGCCATAATGGTGTTCTTATCTGTCAGATCATCACCCTGATAACCTTTTACCATGGCTGCCGAAATCTCCGAACCTAAATAAGGATCTTCGCCTCCGCCTTCAGCCATACGTCCCCAGCGGGGATCACGACAGATATCGACCATAGGACTGAAAGTCCAGCAAATACCATCGGCACTGGATTCTTTTGCGGCTATACAGGCAGATTCTTTGATAGCCTCCATATCCCAACTACAGGAAAGTGCCAAAGGAATAGGAAAAACAGTCTCATATCCGTGAATGACATCCATACCAAACAACAAAGGAATTTTCAAACGGCTCTGCTCTACGGCAATCTTTTGGACTTCCCGAATATTCTCCACTCCTTTTACATTGAAAAGACCACCGACCTGACCTTTCCTTATCTTCCCGGCCACATCACTGCTCTTAGCTTGCCCGGTGACAATCTCACCCGACACAGGAAGGTTGAGCTGACCGATCTTTTCCTGCAAAGTCATCTTCCCCATCAGGTTGTCAATAAACTGATCCATTTTATCTTTATCGGCTTGCGGGGCAGCCATAGCAGTGAAAGCAGACGCTGTAATCACTGCTGTTAGCAAAAATCTACCTATTCTCATATTCTGTTTTGTATTTATATTATTCTTTCTTCTGTTTTTATTCGGCTGTTGTAGAAGTGAAACCTAGCTTTTTCAGTCCGTCCTGAATTTCCGGACAACTCATGAATAACCGCCAAAGTAGTCCTGTACGGTGGTTCTCTATCATTGGCGCAATCGTACACTGGTCGATGGCGAGATAATGCGGAACAGTCCACTTTTCGTTCGGAGAGAATGCATCGTAGAATCCATATTTCCCCCAAATCCATGATCCTTGTTTATAGAAACCTTTCAAGGCGGCCATTGACTCTTCCGGTGTGTAAGGGAAAGAGGATAAAGCGGCAGTAGGAGTTATCACACCGAGATCATTGTCGGGCATGTGGGCTGAATAGCCATTTATGGAGTAACTCGCTGTAAGTCCCCAGCAATCAGGTCCATATCCTTTGTAGCCTTTCGGATTAGTGACACAATATTGATAATCACTCATCGCATGATTGCGTACCACATTCCAGTAGTTGGCATATTGATCGGTCAAGTTACGCGGGTCGAGGCCGATGTAAGAGTAGTGTGCCCAGAATAAGGGACCGCCTTTCTCTTCTGCGCCATTATGCTTCAGTTCGAGCGGGTAACCGTAAGGTTTGGAAGCGCTTTTGATGCCACCGCTACGCGCCCACCCTTCATGGTAACAGGCTGCCGGAACGGAATGTGTAGGGGATGAGGCTGCAAGGATATAGGTAATCAGACATTCATTATAGCCTTCGAGCGGGAAGTTCATTTCCCAGCCATAGTTAGGAGACCAATGCCAGTATAATACATTCTGGTCGCCGTTGCGATACCAGTCGAATTCCATCCCGTGCCACAGTTCGTCTATTTTAGCTGCCAGTGCTTTTTCTTTCTCGTTGCCATCCTTTACGTATTGCCGTACACACAGCAGACTTTGCATAAGGAAGCTACTTTCTACCAGGTCGCCACCGTCATCTTTTGTTCCGAACGGTTTCACTTTGCCCGTAGGACCATGGAGCCAATGCGGCCACACTCCATGAAAACGATCGGCTTTTGCCAGATAGTCTACAATCTTTGTCAACCGGGCTACACCTTCTTCCCGGTTGATAAAGTTTCGTTCGATAGCCACCAACAAGCCGGCAACTCCAAATCCGCTACCTCCAATCGTAATTACATCCTGGTCCTGTTGTGGATAAACGTTATCAAGATGTATACGTTCGCAGGCCAGTCCGGAAGTCTTTTCCGCACCTTCCCACATATAGTTGAAATGCGTCTTTTGAATATAGTCGAGTAGTTCATCGTCGTTCGCAAATGCCTCGGGGCGATCAGGCTCCGCATCGGTCACTGTCTTGTTCTTTTGTGTACATGCGCATACCACTACGAGTAGAGTAATAAATATGCCGGTTCTTGTCCATTCCATCATCATATAAAGTATTTCTTCTGATTAATAATTATTGTTTCACGACTTTCGACAACGCCGACCGTCCCGATTCATTCAAAGCTTCAATGGCAAAGTAGTAAGTCGTACCAAGGTCAAGTCCCCGGAAGTCATAATGATCCGCACCGTTCACGGTGATGCAGTTATATAGCTTTTCGGGAGCAATGCCATAATAAATATTATAGCCGTAGGCATCGGATGAAGGATTCCACGAAATCATCGCATTGCGCTTATCCTGTTTGTCACGTGCTACCTTGAAGTTTCGTACAGGCAGAGGTTTCTCTCCATCGGCAAAACCAAACACCCGGAATTCCGAAAGGCAAAAGTTGCCGGATGGAACATGAATGTTTTCCAGTTTCAGATAACGGGCATCCAGCGTCTCACCCAATTCGATGTAGTCATGAGGTACATCTTTATCGTTATCACTTTTATCTACCGCCAGTGTCCAGTCTGTCCCGTTATCACTGGAGTAGATACGATATTGATAGTATAAATCGTTTGCACGATTATGCTGCACACTTTTATGGTCATAGTAGTTGAGTTGGATCGCCTTGATGTGTTTCATGGCGCCAAGATCAATTTCTATCCACTCACCCGGTTCCCCGGTTTTAGCAGCCCAATACGTACGCATATTTTCATCGGTAAGATTGGAAGAGGAATAGATGCTGTCGGTACTGGATACTTTTACCGGTTTCTCATAAGAAAGGAGCATCCAGCCGGTAAACCGGTCAGACGGATTTTTAATATCGTAGTCGGCATTCCAGCAAGGATAATCGCCGAATGCTGTGGTAGAGTACATCACTCCATCCGGATCGAATGCCGTAGGATATAATCCGATACGCCTTTCAAACTTATATTTGAGAGATAACATACAGGTACCCACATGCCAGTAATTCCCTTTCAAATCTTGAAAAGTGCCACTGTGTCCTACTCCCTGTACAAATCCGCCGGGCTTATAGCTCATCGGATTATGCTGCTGGTAAGTGAACGGTCCTAATGGCGAATCACTGACATATACTCCGTCGGCATATACCTTAAACTCCGTTCCCGGAGCACCGTACTGAAAATAATATTTTCCGTTATGCTTCGTCATATAAGCTCCTTCGGTAAACGGACGCAACGTCACTTCATCATCATTGTTCATGCCAAACCGTTCCCAGCCATGTTCTTCCGGACGAAGCATCATGATATCATAAATCTTACTGACCGGACGAAAATCATCACGACTGACCTGTACGCCTTTAAGAGGGTACTCATTACTCGAACCGTAATAAAGATAGAGTTTACCGTCATCATCCAAAAACAAGCAAGGGTCCCATGAAGGTAACGTATTACGTTCGATAGCACGCTTGAAACGCCCGGATTTGGGAGATGTGCTATACCATACGGGCAATCCTTCATAAGTAGAACCGGTATAGAACAACGTATCTCCGCTTACAAATGCTGCCGGAGCGCACATATCGTCATCCGTAGGACGACGCTGGAAAGAGGCCGGAGCAAATTCCCAGTCACTTAGATTCTTCGAATAATGGAAGCCTCCTTGGTTCGTGGAAAACAGGAAATACTCATCTTTATAAGTTAATCCCATCGGATCGGCAGAAGATCTGAACGATCCGTTAGACTGAACATTGTTGTTATAAGGTTCATAGTTATAACTAATATTCATAGGATTACAATAGGTACGAGTGACAGGATGCGCAGGGTCATACCACCTTGTAGCTTGAGCAGGCTGACGCTGCACAGACTTATGCTTCCCTGATTGCATAACGATTTTCACTTGCCGGTCGTCAACAGCACGTTTTACATTGGCAAAAGATTTTCCCGGATAATAGGCATAAAGATGCACATCGTTATCAGTAGCCTTCAACGTATAACGGCCTTCTATGTTCGTGTTACAATGAACCGGACTCGAGAAAAACATAACGGTAGCCCCTTCAAGCGGATTACCCTGTTCATCTACAACCGTTCCGGTTATTTCGTATTGATTTACTACCGGGATATAGTAGTCACTTACCTGTCCTTTTACTACTTTTATAGAATCTTCCGGTGGTAGTGCGTTCCCTGCCAAGGCAGAGAACGCTATCCCAGAACTTAGTAATATCTTTTTTACTATTCCTGTCATTTCCTAATTTTATTTAGACATAATTACTCGTCAATCGGTTCGTTCGTCAGACTTGGGATATTAGATACCTGATCGAAAGGAAGCGGATAATAGGTTTTATCTTCAGTCCATCCTTTGGAACCAAGCACAGAAGCAGCCTTACCGGTACGAATCAAGTCGTTGTAACGCTCTCCCCACTCACAAACAAGTTCCATACGGCGTTCATCAAGGATTTGGTCTACTGTCGCATTATCAATCTCGGACATCTTGGCGCGGTCACGCACAAGCTTCAACGGTGCATCACCATCCTTACCCAAACGTACCTTAGCTTCTGCATTCATCAATAGTACATCTGCGTAACGGAATATACGTACATTGTTATTTGCACCATATTTAGTACGACCTGGTGTCAACTGATCTGTCGGAGTATAGGCTTTTCCATTCCAGCAATCTGTTTGAGTAGAGTTCTGCAATTCACGAATCACATCACCGCTTGGAGTAGTTGTACCAGCCAACAGGAACGAAGTCGTAGCACGGATAGTCTCACCACGAGCCGCTGCCCAATCACGGAAATCTTTATATATACCGATAAATCCCCAGCCTGAAATATTTCCGTCGTTCGCCGGTCCTTGGAATACAAACCAGTTATCAGCATCTACCATATCACCTGACCCAAGACCAAAATCAGTACACTGACATTCGAATAACGATTCATCACAAACCTTACCCGGAATCTTGAATAAATTATAGTAATCATCATAAAGCTTAAATTTCTTGCTACCGATAATATCATCTGTCAATGTTTCAACTTCTCCATAATTACCCTGATTCAGATGTATCTTTGCTGCAAGCATCTCTGCCGAGAAAGCAGTGACAGCACCATAATGGGCCATTTCATTCGGACGTAATCTCGGAGTATGGTCCATCGTATACTGTAGATCTTCAAGAACATATTTATATACAGCATTGATCGTTGAACGGGTCATGTCGGTTTGAGTATTATTACGCAAAATAGTTACCGGACCAAAAGCCTGTACAAGCCGGTAATAAGCATAAGCACGAAGGAACCTCACTTCACCACAGTAAGAACGGTAATTAGTCATATCATCGTCCGACGTGATATTTTCTGCGTAGGAATCCAGCGATTCAAGAGCAGCATTGGCCACTTTTATGATACCATAGTACTGATTCCACATCTCGTTGAGCCCCCAGAAAGAACTGTCATAGTTGTAGTTACCCATATCAACAAGGGTTGCCTGGTCATCTATACGTCCGGACCAAACATCATCATCACGCACGACAGACAACGGCCATATCACCCAATGCATACCGCCTGTTCTAACTTTAGCATATACTCCGGAAACCGCTTGATACATATTCTCAATTTGAGTAAAGTCTACATTCTCTTCCGGAACCTTATTTTCGGGCTCTTTATCAAGATAATCACATGATGTATTGCATAACATTAATGCTGGCAACGCATATATTAAGATATTCTTTAGTATTCTCATTTTCTTGTTCTTTTGTTAGATTAAAATTAATTTTTCCATTCCGGCTTAGAAATCAATCTGGATTCCAAAGCTATAAGTAGATGTCAAAGGATAAACTTCTGTATCCCATCCTTCAGCATCACTCAACTCCGGAGTGAATGAATTCGCCTTAAATGTCGTGAACGGACGGTCTGCCGTTAGTGAGAAACGGATACCCGGCAATGTGTAATTTCCCATCTTGATATTACGCAAACTATAACCGAGAGTTATGTTCTGAATACGGAAGAAATCAGCACTTTCTACAAAATAAGAGTTCACTCTTTGGTCGGATACATTCCAGCCCTTTACCAATGCTGCTGCAGACGGATGCGAGTTAGTAGAACCCGGTCCGGTCCAACGATTCTCATACTGTGCTTTATCAAAGTTATAATTAGACTGTGCATAACGCAAAGCACGTTTACGGTTGTATATCTGTCCGCCTGTTTGACCATACGTAGTCAATTCAAAATCCAGATTCTTCCAGTTCAAACCAAGATTAATGCCGTATGTAAAATTAGGTATGTAAGAGCCAAGTACTTGGCGGTCATCACCATCAATTACGTTATCACCGTTTACATCTTCATACTTGAAGTCACCCGGTACAAGATTGTTGGCTACGGCAATCGGATCTTCCGCACATTCTTCCAAAGTCTGATAAACTCCTACAACCTTATATCCATAGTATGAATTCATTTCTTTACCTACCATATTAATGGTCTTTCCTCCCTTGATAGAGCTCAATCCTCCAAGGTCTTTTACCTTATTCTTCAAATATGAAAGGTTCACTCCTAAATTATATTTGAAGTCTCTTCCGATATTATCATTCCAGTTAAGTGATAAATCAAAACCCGAATTCAGAATCTTACCATAGTTTCCGGCAAGTACGTCATTGCTGAACGGTAAACGCGGAGATATAACAGCTCTTTTTGTCAGGCGATAGAAATAGTCCAAATCTACATTCAAACGATTCTTAAAAGTAGAGAAGTTCAAACCGACGTTTGTTTCATCTACCAGCTCCCACTTCAAATAACTGAAATAAGTTGTATTTTGATAGCCTGGGAAAGTAGAGTTTCCAAATACACCGGATGCAGAATTACCTGTGGTAATTGAAGCAAAACCATCACTTGCAGCTACGTGGTCATTACCCAAACGCCCCCAGCTGGCACGCAGTTTCAGGTAATCAAAGAACTTTTGATCTTTCATAAAATCTTCTTCACTGATAACCCATGCAGCACCAACGGATGGGAAATATCCCCAATGTTCCTGATATTTGGAAGAACCGTCCGCACGCATAGTGAATGTCAACAGATATTTCCCTGCATAGTCATAACTTAAACGGGTGAAATAAGACTGACCGCGATAGCAGTAACCATCATCTCCAAGAGTTACACCTTCAGCATTTCCCTGACTCAAATAAAGCCATTCGTCTTTTCCTTCCGGTACATTATTAGCTTTTCCCCACATATATCTGTACTGTTGTTGCCGCATAGAGTAACCCAACATGGCTCCAAAGTTATGTTTTCCCCACTGATTATTATAAGTCAATATATTATCCCAAATGTAATTGTAATAGTTCGTATCTTTCTTTGTCAATTCTGAAACGGCCTGTTGTTGCCAGCTACTTACATAGTAGGGAGCAATATATTCACGACCGCGAATGGCTGAATAATCATAACTATAACTTGTTCTGAAATTTAACTTCTCCGGTAAGAGTTGGAACTGTGCATAGAAGTTAGTCAATACCTGATAGTTCTCATTTTGTGAATCATAATAGTTGGCTGTTGCCACAGGATTGTAGAAGTTAGCAGTGAAACCAACTGCATCAGGTGATGCATACTTGTCGGGGAAAGTATTATCATTTGCCGAATCATAAACCGGATAAATGCCCGGAGCATTAAATGCCTGCTGCCAAGCTTTATTTTGTGGCAACACTTGGGTAGAGTTACTAAATACACCATTAAAACCGACCTTCAGCCAGTTGGCTGCTTCATAATCGAGTGCTGCACGGAAATTGAGACGTTTATAGTTATTCTCTACATCCATTACACCATCCTGATACAAATAACTCATACCTACGGAATAAGTGCTTTTCTCTGTTCCACCACTAATTCCCAAACTGTGGTTAGTGATAAGCGCACTCCGCAGTAACTCCTTATACCAGTCTGTGTCTGAATCGAATTTCCAGTTATGAAAATCCGGATCGGAATAGTCACCGCCGAATTTATCAATAGAAGCCTTCATGGTAGATACATACGCATCATAATTAGCCTCGAGAAGCATAGTAGAATACTCTTGAGAATTAGCCATTTCTAAAACGTTTGTAGCTTTCTGTACACCTATATATCCGTTATAGGTAATTTTAGCTTTCTGATTACGTTGGCCTTTTTTGGTAGTGATAATAACAACACCATTAGCGGCACGCACACCATAAATGGCAGCAGCCGAAGCATCCTTCAACACGGACATATCCTGAATGTCATTACTATTGAGGAAATTGATGTCATCATAGAACATACCGTCTACAACATAAAGAGGCGAACTGTTGGAAAATGACCCTTTACCACGAATGGCTACCTTCGGCCCTTCTCCCGGAGTACCGCTATTGGTTACATTTACTCCGGCCACTTTCCCTTGCATGGCAGCCATAGGTGAAGAGGCGGGAGTAGAAAGTAACGCTTCCCCCTTGACTACCGTAATAGGAGAAGTCAAGTCCTTGGCTTTGGCTGAACCGTAACCGATCACGACCACTTCTTCCAGCTTCTGAACATCATCTTTTAATTGAACATTGATTACATTCTTCCCTTTTACAGCAATTTCTTGAGGTATCATTCCTATATAAGAGAAGGTAATAACAGCATCTTCGGGAACGTTTTCCAAAGTATAGTTACCATTAAGGTCCGAGATAGTACCAGTGTAGGTACCTTTTACATGAGCAGACGCACCAATGATCGGTTCACTAAAGGAATCAACAATAGTACCTCTGATTGTTTTGTTTTGAGCAAGCAGTGTTTGTAAACACAACACTGCAACTACAAGAAAAGTAATCTTTCTCTTCATTTTTTTACGTATTAGTTGATAATAAGGTTGCTAAAAAATCGATGCAACAAAGGAATGGAGTTTTTAAAATTCTTGCAAAATAACGCATACTACGCTACTACTTTTATGCTGTACAACACTACGTTTTTAGTACGTTTATCGCTTGTAGACACTTATTTTGGCATGTTTTTTCGCTGATTTGGGATTTTTTAATTATTTGGTATTATATTTGAAATTATTTTCCATCACTATAATAGAGAGAGTATTCTATGAGACGCACTGATTTTATCTATTTATTATTTATTTTCATAGGAGGATGTTTATCCCCGGTAATAAGTCATGCATCTACATTCATGCCCATCGTTACCAACTATACTGCCAAAGACTATCAGGCGGGATTACAAAACTGGGCTTTAGCCCAAGGAAAGAACGGAGAGATGTATATTGGCAATAATACAGGACTATTATGTTTCGATGGCTATACGTGGAGTAAATATCAAATGCCCGGTAATCAGCTTGTGCGATCCATACTCATTGATGGTGACCGTATTTATGTGGGAACATACGAGGATTTCGGCTATTTCAGCCGCAACTCTCTTGGTATACTTGAATACACTTCCTTATGGAGCCAACTCAAGAATATCGAAACACACAATGATGAAATATGGAATATACTCAAAATAGGTGAATGCATTTATTTCCAATCATTCAGTTCTTGGTTTAAATATGACGGAAAGAAAGTAACCGCACACTATAACTCTCAACATTTGCCATTGTATTTTCATAAAGCGCATGGACAAATCTATGTACAGATGGTCAACGGTGATTTTTATCTTCTGGAAAATGATGAATATAAACTATTGATTAAACGTAAAGCATTAAAAGATGACTCTGTGGTTGCGGTCATTCCCACAGCAGGAGGAAAAATGATTCTATGTACCGAGTGGAACGGACTTTTTGACTATGACGGAAAGACACTTTCTCCCCACCCTACCGCTATCGATCAGGAATTAAAAAGTCAGCAGATGAATCGTGCCGTAATGATTCCATCAGATTCGGCAATCGTACTCGGAACGATCCGCAATGGTATTTATGCCGTTGACAAAGAAGGAAAAGAGAAGTGGCATTATGATATGGAAAATCGTTTATATAACAATTCTGTATTACGGCTTTTCTGTGATCGGGATAATAATGTATGGGCGGCACTTGATATCGGCATTGCATTAATCCATACCGGTTCTCCCTATTCCATTCTGATACCTGACCGCAATTCACAGTCATTCGGAATGGTATATGGGGTCAATGCATTTAATAATAGTCTATATATTGCTACTAACCAGTCTGCCTGGTTGTACTCTTTTGCCGACCAAACAATTGTTCCTATCCAGGGTACCGAAGGACAGAACTGGCATATCAGTACATTTGATTCACAAATTCTGCTGGGAAACAATTTCGGAACTAAAATTATAACGGGAACTACCGCCAGCAATATCCCCGAAACAGAAACCAGTAGCACGTGTCTGCGCAAATGCATAATTAACGGACAGGAAGTTCTCATTGAGTCGTCCTATTATAACCTCCGAGTCTATCGTAAATATAATGGTAAATGGAGTTTTTCTCATTCCATTGATGGCTTCTGGAATCCGGTACGCCAGTTCGAGGTCGATCATAGTGGAAATATATGGGCTGCACATATGAGTCTCGGTATCTACAGGATAGAGCTTTCAAGGGATTTAAAAAAGGTGGAAAAGTGCACGTATATCAAGTCATTGTCAGACGAAGAGAATAATGCAAGCCTAATGCATGTTATGAAGATACGTGGAAGAGTGGTATTGTCGGACAGCAAAAGAACGTATACTTATGATGATATTAACCAGCGTATCATACCTTTCGTACAACTTAACTCCATTCTCAAAAATGGGATTAATATGGCTATACCGGTAGATGATAACCTCTATTGGCTTACCGACTATCGCGGATACACCCTGATAAGATATGATAATGACAATTTCAGGATGGAACGCTTCATCCCTTCCTCTTTTTTCGGACTTGAATGCAATGAAAACAATAATAATGTATATGTAAACAATAACACCACTTATTTCTGTCTCAACAATGGTATAGGGCGTTTGGATATGAATCTGAAAAAAGACACTTTGCTGCAAAGGAATTCTTTACTCATTAGAAAAGCTACTTCTTTGTCGCAGGATTATCAATTGCATCTAATGCCTGTATCTGCCGAAAAGAAAGACAACAAGAAAATATGGGGGGATATAACTTTCCATTTGTCTTATCCTAATTTTAACTGCGAACCGCTCCGTTTTTGCTATCATCTCACGGGAAGTAGCTTGGATCTGATGTCAGAATCAGCCGATCCGGTAGTCACATTTGGTAGCTTAGGGTATGGAGATTATCATTTTACGGCTTCAGTGAAAAATGTCGATGGTCAGGTACTTAGTTCCGTAGAATATTATTTCAATAAACCACGCCCATTTTATCTGTCCATATATGCTTGGATAATATATGTGCTTCTTGCGAGTGTAATAGTATACTTCTACTCTCGCTGGCATGCTGCCAAAATGCTAAGAAAACGTAATAGGGAGTTTGAAAAAGAGAAAATGAAACAGGACTTCAAGATGTTGGAGCAGGAACATATCATTGCGCAACAACGCGAGCAATTACTTGAAGCAGAATTACAAGTCAAAAGTAAGGAATTAGCCAGCCTGGCTCTCGATGCCGTAGTCCAACGTAAAGCGGTTGAAAGCTTGAAAGAGGTTATGTCTGAACAAGAACATAAGGGAATTATCAATCAACATGATATAGACACCATACTAAAACAGATTAACGGAAACCTGAATGAGGAGGAATTCTGGGATATTTACCACAAGAATTTTGATATGATCCATAAGAATTTCTTCCGTAACCTGCGTAAACAATATCCCAGTCTCACAGCCAGTGACTTGAGATTTTGTGCACTGTTACGGCTAAATCTATCGACCAAAGATATTGCGCAGTTCACCAATCTCACTATTCGTGGGGTAGAAACAGCCCGTTACCGAATAAGAAAGAAACTTGCCATTCCCGGAAATATTAATCTTGTTGATTTTCTAATTGACTTTACATAAGAACATTTACTGAATATTCCTTCTAATTTCACACCCCTATTCTGTTGGGATTTTCTAAAGAAACTTTATCTTTGTAATGTCAACAATTAAAAGAATATGGTTCGTTTTAATCTTGTTATCACCTTACTACTAATGATAAGCATAGCTGTCAAAGCCGAACTGACCAACCGGATGTTCGATGTCAGGCATGTAGGCTATGCAGAAGGCCTTAGTAGCCAACGCGTTTTTTCGATTGTCGAGGATGGAGACGGTGCTATGTGGATTACTACAAAAACCGGAATAGACAGATACAACGGTCATACGGTAAAGAACTATGATTTGCCGGGCAGTTTCTATTATGGTGATCTTGCCGGACGCAGGCTTTACTTATTGTACGACGCACAACAAGGACTGTTTGCCTACGACCACACCGGACGAATCTACCGATATTCCACCATCCTGGATCATTTTGAGCAAGTCCTCCACCTGGGACAATTGATTCAGGAAGAAGTCATCTTGAACAAACTCTGTTTGGATAGTGACGGAACCTGGTGGATGGGAGCGGATAAAGGACTATACAAGCAAGAAGCGGACCATCGTATAGTTGCCGTACTGAAAGGACAATATGTCAACGACATCGCATTTGCCGGCGAGTCGCTTTTTGTGGGTACTTCTAACGGAGTCTGGCAACTGTCACACACCCTGCCGGATAAGAAACGCCAGCTGCTGGAGGGGTGGAATGTACAAACATTGTTCTGCGACAAACCGAAAAAAGAACTCTGGATAGGCACATTTGGCAGCGGTTTGTCTGTGATGAACCTCGACACTTCCAAAGTGCTTGCGCTGGAGGGACAAGGGAGCACGTTCCTTCATCCGATACGGGCAATTACAGACTATGATGTACATACCATACTCATAGGCGTAGACGGTGGCGGTGTGTATGCGATAGACAAGGACACCAAGAAAGCCCGTTTACTGATGAATACCAAAGATGACACAGATACTTACCTGCGCGGAAACGGCATATATGCCGTAACCAGAGACGACCAGGGCAACATCTGGATAGGTAGTTATACGGGAGGCGTATCCGTGGCTATCCTGCTGAAACATCCCATTTCGATATTAGCACACGAAAAGGGAAATACCCATTCTCTCATCAGCAACAACGTGAATGATATCGAAGAAAATCCGGATGGCAACCAATGGTTCGCTACCGATGATGGAATCAGCATCCGAAACACCTTGTCAGGCACTTGGAAACACGTGCTGAAAGAAATCGTAACCATTTCTCTTTGCACATCCGGAAATGGGAACGTATGGGTAGGAACGTACGGAGACGGAGTGTATCTACTGGATAACAACGGACGCGTGTTACGCCATCTCACCAAGCAACAAGGGCAATTGACCACCAATTATATTTTCTCCGTCAGACAAGACATGGAGGGAGACTTATGGATAGGAGGTCTGGACGGATGCCTGATCATGTTTGAAAAAGAAAAAGGCAGCAGACGGTCTTTCGACGTGAATTGGGTACAATCCATTGAACCTATCGACCGAAACCGGGTAGCGGTGGCTACCGTCAATGGTTTCTTCCTGGTGGACAAACATACAGGGAATATACAGCACTATGCCAATTCCCAGGAATTTCACAATCAGAATGTCAGTGCTTATATCATCTCTATGCTGTTCAATGACGACGGAACCGTGTGGCTGGGAACCGAAGGGGGAGGATTGAATCTATATGACATGAAAAACCGGACGGTAAAGACTTTCACTGTTCAAGAGGGATTGCCGTCCAACGATATATATAGTTTGCAGCGAGACGACAAGAAACGCTTGTGGGTCAGCACCGGAAAAGGAATTGCCTTGATAGACAGCCTGCGCGTGTCGAACCTCAACTATGCGGGCAATATAGACAAAGAATATAACAAATCCTCATTTGCCCGGTTGATGAACGGCGAGTTCGTGTATGGCAGCACGGATGGTGCTGTCTTTATCATGCCACTCGACATCTCAACCGTAGACTACTGGACGCTCCTGCGTTTCACGGGACTGACGGTTGATTATCAAAACGTCCAGGAAGAAGAATCGTTGAGACCCGCCATCCATGATATGCTTGCCGACCGTGCGGTACGGCTCGGCTATAAATACAACTCGTTTACCGTTTCTTTTGAATCTATCAACTATCGTTTCCAGCGCGATATTGTCTATCAGCATATTTTAGAGGGGTATGACAATGACTGGAGCAAACCGTCTGCCGAGGGCAAGGCATCCTACACCAAGGTATCGCCGGGCACTTATCTTTTTAAGGTGCGCAGCCTGCGGCGCAGCGACGGAAAGACAATCTCCGAAAGCACCTTAGAAGTGAAAGTGAGCCAGCCATGGTGGAACTCGTGGTGGGCTTGGACTATTTACCTATTTATAATAGGCTTCGTTTTCTATTTCATCCTGCGCTATAAGAGCAACCAACTCCAAAAGAAATACGACGAAGACAAAATACGTTTCTTCATCGACACGGCGCACGACATTCGCACGCCGGTAACGCTTATCATGGCACCGCTGGAGGATTTGAACCGGGAACAGGATCTCTCGGACAAAGCCCGTTATTACCTGAATCTGGCTCATGAAAGTACCCGAAAACTCCATTCGCTCATCACACAGTTGCTCGAATTTGAAAAGGTAGACGCCCACAAGCCATCCTCTTCATCGGTTCCGCTTTGTCTGAATGAAGTTTTGCTGAAAGAAGTCTCCGTCTTCCGGTCTTTTTGCGAGAAGAAGCAGTTGACACTGAATCTGACCCAACCCAACGAATCCGTTTTCGTTTCAGCCGACAAACACCTGATAGAGATGTTACTCGACAATCTTCTTTCCAATGCCTGCAAATACACCATGCCCCAGGGAGAAATCAGTCTGGATTTGAAAGCCACGAAACGCAAAGCCATCCTTTCGTTGAAAGATAACGGAATAGGCATACCGAAGAAAGCGAAGAAGCACATCTTCTCCGATATTTACAGAGCCGAAAATGCCCGGCAGTCACAGGAAGAAGGAACCGGATTCGGACTGTTGCAGGTGCAGCGCATTGTAAAGATGCTGCATGGAAAAATCACTTTCTGTTCCGAGGAGGGCAAGGGAACTACTTTCATCGTAACATTGCCGCGAACCACCACCGTAGCCGAACCCGTGTCGCACGAATCATCCCTCGAACACCTTGCCGGCACATCGGATAATAACAGCCACGAAACGGATAAAATAAAAGATCCGGACGACCGGAATACATTGCTCATTGTAGAAGACCACGAAACTCTCCGTCACTACCTCCGCCAGACCTTTGAGCACCTCTATCGGGTGATTGATGTTGCCGACGGACACGAAGCTATCGCCTGTCTCGCCAATGAATATCCGGATATCATCCTCTCCGACGTCATGATGCCCGGCATACGGGGTGACGAGCTTTGCAGAATGGTCAAGGAAAATCCTGACACATCAGGTATTCCGGTCGTTCTGCTGACGGCAAAGGCTAACCACGAAGCAATAGTGGAAGGATTGAAGAAAGGCGCGGATGATTATATCCCCAAACCATTCAGTACAGAGATACTGAAATTGAAAGTACAAGGATTGATTGACAATCGAAACAGGCAACGGCAGTTTTTCATGCGGCAAGCCATCGCTCAAGTAGAGGCGGGCGGCAAACGTGACGACAATGAAAGCAATGAAAACAATGAAAGTATCGACAACAAAAACGTAACGACAGCAAGCGAAACAATGGCCGAGGGTGATCGCCGGTTTATCATGCAAGCTACCCGGTTTGTTCTTGAACATTTGGATGAACCCGATTTCAACATCAATCTCTTATGCCATGAAATGGCAATGAGCCGAACACTATTCTACAGTCGCCTTAAATCACTGACGGGAAAAGGGCCGCAAGAGTTTATTCGTATCATCCGGCTACAAAAAGCTGCCGAACTGCTGAAAGAAGGTAAAAGCGTAACCGATGTCGCCGCCGAAACCGGATTTGTCAACACGAAGTATTTCAGTTCATTGTTCAAGAAACAATTCGGGATGCAGCCAAGTAAATATAGTGGGAAGTAGACAAGCATTCATGTTCGGTTTTGAATTAAAATTAGCTCGTTTCCGGTACAGTAATGCACTGTTTCAGCCTATTCTGACAAGGGTATATTCTCACTGCAATGAGAAAAAGTTCTCATTATAATGAGTATTTCTTCTCATACCTATGAGTATTTTTTCTCATAGTGATAAGTATACTTGAGAATGTTTACGGAAGTTTTTTTGAATTATAATTATATGAGTTTACCTCATTTCCGTACCGTTCTTAATTAAATGGGAATTTTGCAGTTAAATGAGAAATTATCGGTTAAATGGGAATTTAGCAGTTAGGCTGAAAGCCTTACAATTATATATTTATTGGAGTGCCCTGAAAGGGCTTAATTATATAGCGTAGGGCAACGCCCTACGAAAAAAAACACACCAGCCACAAGCCCTGAAAGGGCGGAACTGCATACAATTATGCCCTTTCAGGGCGCAAATTCAGATTGTCGTTTTTACGTAGGGCGTTGCCCTACGCTATATAATTAAGCCCTTTCAGGGCACTCCGCAAAATTATCATTTACCTCATTCTTGTATAGCAACAATCTTTGAAAAAGAATGGGTAAGATAACGTCCGTTCGATAAAAATCAGCAGATTTGTCAGCAATCAAACCTAATATGTCAGCAATCTGACCATCGTTTCAGCCGGATATTAGCATCTTTGCACCAAGCTTTACAAGTATAAAGCACATATTACGTTTAACCTTTAAAATGCTAAAACGATGAAAAAAGTAGCACTATTCCTATTTTTATCCGTTTGCTTCGCGCAACAATCCTGTTCGTCGGATTCTGTTGGAACGGAACCGGAGGAAAATCCACAAGACATTCTTTTTAAAGACGATTTCAACTTTTTCGACGAAAAAGTATGGACGAAAGAAACTCATGAACCCGGTTGGACCAACCAAGAGCTACAGGCATACGATGCCGCTCATGTATCGGTTGGAAAGGACGGGGATAAATCGGTTCTGATTCTTACCGCCGAACGCAAAGGGAATAAGATCTATTCAGGCAGGATCAATTCAAAAGGGAAAAAGAGTTTCAAGTATCGCAAGATAGAAGCAAGTATCAAGCTTCCCAAGACTAACGGCGGACTGTGGCCTGCGTTTTGGATGATGGGAGATAACGACAAAGAATGGCCGGCATGCGGGGAGATCGACATTATGGAAATGGGAGAACAGAGCGGAATGGCTGCGGGCGATTCGGAAAAACAAGTGAACACCGCCATTCACTATGGCCCTAGCGCAGCGGCTCACGAACAGCAATACTACAAAGCCAATGTTGCCAACAGCCTGCAAGACGGCAATTATCACACCTACTCTCTGGATTGGGATGAAAACAACCTGACAATATCCGTCGACAACGTCAAGTTTCATACGTTCGACATTAGCTCGAACACATACTTTCATGACAACTTCTACATCCTGTTCAACCTCGCCGTGGGAGGTGCGTTTACAGGAATTACCGATATTAATAAACTGACGGGCCTGAAAGACGGTCAGAAAGTGAATATGTACATCGACTGGGTGAAAATATTATAGGAATCTTAAATATACATGTTATGAATATGGAAAAATGTAAGTATCTACTGTTTTGCGGAACACTCGCCCTTTGGATGGCGGGAAGTTTCCAGCAAGTGTATGCAGCAACGGAACCAAGTTCTCAGGCTATTCAACAACAAAGCAACAAGGTAACCGGAAAAGTGAGCGATGCCACAGGTCCCATCATTGGGGCTTCCGTAGTGGAGAAAGGAACTGCCAACGGAACGATTACCGATCTGGATGGAAATTTCAGTTTGAATGTAAAAGCGGGAGCTACGCTCGTTGTCAGCTACGTGGGTTATAAATCCGAAGAAGTAAAAGCGGGAAGAGGTCCTTTGAACATCACCTTGAAAGAGGATGCCAAAGCATTGGATGAAGTGGTAGTCACCGCCCTTGGCATCAAGAGAGAGCGCAAAGCGTTGGGCTACGGCATTGATGAAGTGAAAGGTGAAGCCTTGACCAAAGCGAAAGAGACGAATCTTATCAACTCCATGGCAGGACGTGTGCCGGGCTTGGTAGTCAGCCAGACCGCCGGTGGTCCTTCCGGTTCTACGCGCGTTATTCTGCGAGGCAGTACCGAAATGACCGGCAATAACCAACCTCTTTATGTAGTGGACGGCGTACCTTTGGACAACACTAATTTCGGCAGTGCCGGCACAAACGGAGGCTTCGACTTGGGCGACGGTATTTCGAGCATCAATGCCGATGACGTAGAAAACATGTCGGTATTGAAAGGCCCTGCGGCATCCGCACTTTATGGTAGCCGTGCCAGCCACGGTGTTATCTTGATTACAACCAAGCGAGCCAACAAGGATAAAATCAGCGTGGAATATAACGGAACACTGACTTTCGATACCCAACTTGCCAAATGGGACGAAGTTCAACAGATATACGGTATGGGAAGCAATGGTACTTATAGCTATGATGCCATATCCAACACAAACAAAAGTTGGGGCCCAAAAGCGGACGGTTCAAACATGCTGAAGTATTTCGACGGCGTGGAACGCCCTTTCCTCATTGTCCCCGACAATACGTCCAACTTCTTCCGCACGGGTATCACCGCCACCAACTCCGCCATCATAGGTGTGAACAGCGGAAAAACCGGAATTCGCTTTACCTATACGGACATGCGCAATAAAGACATTGTTCCCCAGACACACATGAGCCGTGACATTTTCAACCTGCGCGCCAATACGTCTGCAGGAAAGGTAGACTTGGATTTCAGCGTCAACTATACACGGGAAGACGTGAAGAACCGTCCGGCTCTGGGCGACAGCAAGTCCAATATCGGTAAAAACCTGATGACCCTTGCCACCACCTACGACCAGGAATGGTTGCAAACCTATCAAACTGCCGACGGCGAATATTCCAACTGGAACGGTATGGATCCCTACAACGTGAATCCATACTGGGATATCTATAAGAACTTCAATAAATCCAAAAAAGATTTGTTCCGCATGAACGGCAAGGCCGTATGGAACATCGACCCACATCTGAAACTTCAAGCAACATTGGGCGCCGAACTCAACTGGTTCACGTTCGATGATTACAAAGCACCTACCACTCCCGGATTCGAAGCCGGAAGACTTCAAAACAGCGCTTTCCGCAACCGCATGTACAACTTTGAAGTGTTGGCTCTCTACAACAACCATTGGGGTGATTTCGATTTCAACGCTACGCTGGGCGGCAATGTATATAAGGTGAACAACCAGACCACCGTTACCACCGCTCAAGACATGAAGATACGCGATGTCCCTTCATTGACGAGCTTCAACGAGATCAGTGTAGTGCCCGGCAGTTACCGCAAGCAGATTAATTCGGTTTACGGAGCAGTGAACGTGGGATGGAAACACATGCTTTACCTCGATGCTACGCTGCGTGGCGACCAATCGTCTACCCTACCCACTGGCAACAACATGTATGTGTATCCTTCTTTCTCCGGTAGCTTTGTATTCTCCGAGCTGACAAAACTGGGCGACCTCCTGCCTTACGGAAAGGTGCGTATGTCATGGGCGCAAGTAGGTAGCGATACCGATCCTTATCAATTGGGACTCGTCTATACGAAATCCAAATATGCTTATCCCGGATATACCATCGGATATATCGATAACGGAACCATCCCCAACAAAGACTTGAAACCAACCAAAACAAACTCCGTGGAAATGGGATTGGAATTGAAATTCCTGAAGAACCGTATCGGACTGGATTTCACCTACTATTCTCAAATCAGTAAAAACCAGATTATGGGAATGGCAAGTTCCTGGACAACCGGTTATAACTATCGCTTGATTAATGCCGGCAAGATAGAAAACAAAGGTATTGAGATTGCCCTTAGCACACGACCGATTCAAACACGCGATTTTTCCTGGGACATTAATCTGAACTTCTCCAAGAACAGCAACAAAGTAAAAGAACTGGATGGCGAATCGGATATGTTTGAACTGGAAAAGGCATCTTGGCTCGACGTTCAGGTGGCCGCTAAGGTAGGCGAGAACTTTGGTTCTATTGTAGGCCCGGACTTCCAACGGAACGAAAAGGGAGATATTCTGATTGACCCGCAAACCGGTCTGCCGCAATATGACAAGAGCAACCACGTATTGGGTAATGCCTCTTGGGACTGGACAGGTGGATTACTCACCAACTTTACCTACAAGAATCTTTCGCTGGTAGCGGTATTCGATGTGAAAGTAGGCGCCGACCTCTATTCGATGTCTGCCCGTGCTGCTTACGAATCGGGTAAAAGTCCGGAAACACTGGCAGGACGTGACGCCTGGTATCGCTCGGAAGAAGAAAGATTGGCAGCCGGCATTGCGAAAGGAGCCGATAACTGGAAGCCGACAGGCGGATTCGTTGCTCCGGGTGTCATCGACAACGGTGATGGAACATATCGTCCCAACGACATCTACATCAATCCGGAAGACTACTGGATGAGCGTTTGCCGTAATGCACCTTCTATGTTTATTTACGACAACTCATACGTGAAATGCCGTGAGCTGACGTTGAGTTACAATGTACCCAAATCCTGGCTGAAGAATGTAGTAAGCGGACTGACCGTTTCGTTCGTTGCCCGCAATCCGTTCATCGTATGGAAGAATATCCCGAATATCGACCCGGATTCCAACTACAACAATACCACCGGTATGGGACTTGAATACGGTTCGTTGCCTTCACGCAGAAGCTATGGTTTTAATGTAAATGTGAAATTCTAAAAAGATATATCATGAGACAATCTAAATACATCACAATCATCACGATGGCATGTGCCCTGTTTTTCGCTTCTTGCAGCGATGAATACATGGAAAACATGAATACCGACCCTTCCAAGGCCGCTACCATCGACCCGAATGCGCAGCTCACCACTGCCCAACTGCAAACGTACGGAGACCTTAGTATGATGGAAATCTACCGTAACTACCATTATGCATTCACCCAACAACTGATGGGATGTTGGAACACCACCAACTACGGCGGACGCCATACGCTAGATAATAATGAAATGAGCCGTATCTGGACATCGTTCTACACTCAATCCCTGAAGAATATCATTGATGCTCAATATCGCACAGCCGAAGATGCAGAGAAAGTGAACATCAACTCTGTGCTCCGCATTTATCGGGTTTATCTTATGTCTATCATCACTGATACTTACGGAGACGCTCCTTTCAGTGAAGCCGGACTGGGATTCCTCGAAGGAAAGTTCAATCCGAAGTATGACAAACAGGAAGATATTTACAACTCTTTCTTTCTGGAGCTGGAAGATGCCGTCAATAAAATCGATCCGACCAAAGATAAAGTGACAGGTGACCTCATCTATGCCGGTGATGTAACTAAATGGCAACAACTGGCAAACTCGCTTCGCCTACGTTTTGCCATGCGAATCTCCAATGTCAATCCTACAAAGGCACAAACGGAATTTGAAAATGCTTTGGCTGCCAATGGGGGTGTGATAACGGACGCCTCAAGCGATGCGCTCATCAAGTACATGACAATCGCATTTAGTTTCGGACAAGAAGCTTACTCTGATTATCGCGGAAATTCATTGTCACAGTTATTATTCGGCAACGACCCCGCTAATAATCCAAGTTACCTCTGCTCCACTTTCTTTAATCAGTTATACAATTCCGGTGATCCCCGTACATTCAAAATTTCCCGTTGTTATTATGACGGGCTGATGAGTGCCACCAGTCCCGACAATCGTATCGACATCACCCAGGAGATGATTGAAAAAGGGATTGCTTTCAGTCCGCGCGACCCGGGTGCCTACTCGTGGGAACCATGGCCTACAGGGTACGACAGCGATATTTGTGCGGAATTAGCCGTAAACAACCCTTCCGTTACAGCAACCATGGCTCGTGAAGTGGAACCCAAACTTGCCAATAATTTCCTAAAAAGCGACAATCCGGGCGTAGTGATGACCTCTGCAGAAGTGAAATTCCTGATGGCGGAAGCTACCGTGAAAAAATGGAACGTTGGCAGTGCTTTGGCAGAAGATCTTTACAAACAAGGAGTGCGTGCGGCTATGGATTTCCTGACAGACAACTACGATTGCACGGCTACTACTGATGCAGAGTTTGATACATTCATTCAAGATAAAGGGGCGTTCGGACATACGGACAATCAGAAACTTGAAGCTATCAATACACAGGCCTGGATTCTTCACTTCACCAATCCTGCCGAATGTTGGGCAAACGTGCGTCGTTCCGGTTATCCGAAGTTGAAATCACCGGCAGAATATGGGTTCGGACAATACCTCACCGGTGGAACGGAAATTCCGGTACGTCTATGCTATCCTGTATTGGAATCTTCCTATAATAAAAAGAGCTACAACGAAGCCATCGAGCGCATGGGAGGAACTGATAATTGGCACAGCCTTCTGTGGTGGGATACTGAAAACTAACTATTAAACAATCATCCATTATGAAAAAGATATATATTGCACTATTTGCCCTACTCGCTGTAGGCTCCACATTTACTGCATGCACCGAGGAAGAACCGTTCGCTACGGTGACGGAAAATGATGATCCGCATATCCTTGCCCCAGTGTTCCCTGACAGAACGAACGGCCAATTGGCTACATTCGCCAACATCAGCCGGGATGCGAACTTATCCATCGCGCTGACCGTGACTCCGAAAGATTACACCACAGTAACCTGGTTCATTGATGGACAGGAAGTAGAATCGGGTACCGACTCCGACAAAGAAATCAACCGTAGTCTGAAAGCCGGTACGTATAATTTGAAAATAGAAGTGGAAACTGTGAAAGGGAAGAAGACTTCCCGTGAAGGATTAGTGGTGGTCAATCCGTTGGCTGATGACCCTCAATCTAAAGAAGTAGCTTTTGAGAGAATTGTATCTCCCGGTAAGACTGCCCGTTTATATGGCAGTAATTTACAGAACGTAACAGCCATCCTCTTGGGAGGAAACACGATCACCAATCCTACTTATGTTGAATCGGCAGATGAGAGTTATCTGGAATACACCGTTCCGACAGGCGTAAGCGAAGGCGATTACCGCATCGTTCTGCAAGATGCCGACGGCAATCAATATGGAGCCGACATGGTGAAAGTGACCAATGCTTCCCTTGTCATTTCGGGGGCTAACCGGGCTACTGCCAACGTGGACTGGACCATTTCCGGTATCAATCTTGAAAACATCGCTTCTCTAACTATCGGCGGACAGACGGTGTCTCAATTCAGCAATCAATCTTCTACGGAAGTTACGCTGACTTGTCCGGATTTGTCTGATGGAAGCTATACGATGACAGGCAAAACCCGTAGCGGAGAGGCTGTGCAGTTCTTAAACGACAATGTTACGACTACCGAACAGACTGTGACCGTATCTACCGAAATAACACTTTGGTCAGGACACCATTACGTTTCGTGGGATAAGCCGGACGGTGATCCCAACAAAACTTTTGGTTTGATTCCAATGGATGTATTTGCCGGTATCACAGCCGGATCAACACTGAAAGTAGTCTACTCCATAGAACCTACTGCCGAATATCATAAAATGCAGCTTGCCACAGGCTATTGGACAGGCTTGGCGGGTGAGATGGAATTTACGGAAAACGGTGAATATACTCTGATACTGACACAAGACATGTTGAATAAGATTCAAGCTGAAGCCGGATTCTTATGTGTAGGACATGGCTATTATGTAGATTTGGTAACCGTGAAATAATGTTCCTAAGTAAGTTTAAAAATCATTCATACCATAAGTATCTGTCATTCTTCGGGTTAAATCCCTCTGAATGACAGATTACATAAACGATGCTACTTAAAAACAAATCATAATGAAACTAAGAAATATTATATTAATGACCGCATCTATCGCAATGACTGCCTGTTCCAAACAGGCAGTTCCCACTGCCATTCCTGAAGACGCAAAAATAGAACAACAAGTGGAAGAGCTTCTATCAGAGATGGACCTTGACGCCAAGATAGGGCAAATGACCGAGCTTGCCATTGATGTATTAGGAGAGACGATAAATGGTGAATTTCAATTGGACGAGGCAAAACTCCACAAAGCGATTGCTGAATACAAGGTAGGTTCGTTTCTCAATGCTCCCGGCCCGGTAGCACAAAGCCCTGAAAAGTGGAACGAGATTATCGGTCGAATACAAGAACTGTCGATGGCGGAGATTGGTATTCCATGTATCTACGGTCTGGATCAGAATCATGGTACTACCTATACATTGGGCGGCACGCTCTTTCCTCAAAATATCAATATGGGGGCTGCCTTCAATCCGGATTTGACCTACGAAGCGGCACGTGTAACGGCTTATGAAACAAGGGCTAGCAATTGTCCCTGGACATACTCCCCCACCGTCGATATGACACGTGATCCCCGTTGGCCACGTGTATGGGAAAATTATGGAGAAGACTGTTTAGTCAATGCCATTATGGGCAGCACTGCTGTTCGAGGCTTCCAAGGAGATGATCCTAACCATATTCCCGCCGACCGAATCGCCACCTCCGTGAAACATTACATGGGATACAGCATGCCACGTACCGGTAAAGACCGCACACCGGCTTATATATCGGTTTCCGAACTGCGTGAGAAATGTTTTGCACCGTTCAAGGCTTGTGTGGAAGCTGGTGCACTGACTATAATGGTCAACAGTGGTTCCATCAACGGAAAGCCTGTGCACGCCGACCGCGAACTCCTTACACAATGGCTGAAAGAAGACTTAGGATGGGACGGAATGTTAATCACCGACTGGGCGGACATCAACAATCTTTATACCCGCGAACATGTGGCGGCAAACAAAAAAGAAGCCATCGAAATGGCAATCAATGCAGGTATAGACATGGCTATGGAACCGTATGATCTCAATTATTGTACACTACTAAAAGAGTTAGTGCAAGAGAAGAAAATACCCATGAGCCGTATTGACGATGCCGTCCGCCGGGTGCTTAGACTTAAATTCCGTTTGGGTCTGTTCGATCATCCGAACACTTTATTGAAAGATTATCCTCTCTTCGGCAGCAAGGAGCATGCACTTATCGCACTTCATGCAGCTGAAGAATCGGAAGTATTGCTAAAAAATAAAGATAATATTCTTCCGCTTCCTCAAGGGAAAAAGCTACTGGTAACCGGTCCGAACGCCAACTCTATGCGTTGCTTGAACGGTGGTTGGAGCTATTCATGGCAAGGACATCTGACCGATAGATTTGCTGACAAATATAACACCATTTACGAAGCAATCTGCAACAAATTCGGAGCCGATCATGTCCGTCTGGAACAGGGCGTAACCTACAAACCCGAAGGTGCTTACATGGAAGAAAATGAACCGGAAATTGAGAAAGCTGTGGCCGCTGCCCGCAACGTGGATATTATTATCGCCTGCATCGGTGAGAATTCATATTGCGAAACACCCGGTAATCTTTCCGAACTTGCCATCTCTGCCAACCAAAGCAAACTGGTAAAGACACTTGCCACGACAGGTAAACCGATCATCCTGATACTCAATGAGGGTCGTCCCCGCATTATCAACGACCTAGAGCCATTGGCTGATGCTGTTATTGACATTCTATTACCCGGAAACTATGGTGGCGATGCATTAGCGAACATTCTGGCAGGAGACGTGAACCCCAGTGCCAAGATGCCTTACACATATCCGCGACACGAAGCAGCACTGACTACCTACGACTATCGGGTGAGTGAAGAGATGGACAAAATGGAAGGAGCTTACGACTACAATGCGGTAGTCTCCGTTCAATGGCCTTTCGGATACGGATTGAGCTACACCACTTTCGAATACAGCAACTTCCAAACGGACAAATCTTCGTTTACCACAGGAGATGATTTGCACTTTTCCATAGATGTAACTAATACCGGTAAATATGCCGGAAAAGAAGTTGTCATGCTATTCAGCAGTGATCTTGTGGCTTCGCTTACTCCCGAAAACCGCCGGTTACGAGCCTTCAAAAAGGTGGAACTGCAACCGGGCGAAACCCAAACTGTCACTCTATCCATCAAAAGCAGCGACTTGGCTTTTGTCAATTCCGATGGGCAATGGGTACTGGAACAAGGGGATTTCCGTATGCAATGCGGAAATCAAGTATTGACTATTACTTATAAGTAGGCATTTATAAGTAGGTATTTATAAGTAAATGCACATTATTAATGTATACACTCCCGACAATAACTCTATGAGACACTGCGTTACTTTGTGGTGAACTCAAATTATCATCTAACCAGTTGAACAGCCTCAAACGGCTGTTCAACCAAATTTAAACAACCGCTCCTCTTGATCCAAACGACCGTATGTCTACAATCGTTTGAGTCCAAAGGAGCGGTTGTTTTTATCTGAAGGAAAGCGGCATTATTACAAAGGATATTCCTCAAAAGCATACAAAATGGTAGATAAATAACGTTCGCCTGTATCGGGTAATAATGCAACAATCATTTTCCCTGCATTTTCCGGTCGCTTCGCCAGTTCCGTAGCAGCATATACGGCTGCGCCTGAAGATATGCCTACCAACAAACCTTCCTGTTTGGCTAATTCACGACTCGTACGAATGGCATCGTCATTCTGCACCTGAATAATCTCATCTACGATAGAAGCCTTGTACGTTTTAGGAACAAACCCTGCACCGATTCCCTGAATCTTATGCGGACCTGGTTTTCCTCCCGATAGTACCGGAGAATCAGAAGGTTCTACTGCCACAATCTTTATACTCGGATCACGCATCTTCAGCGCTTCACCTACACCGCTAACCGTCCCGCCAGTACCTACTCCGGCCACAAAGATATCGACTTTCCCCTCGGTATCTCTCCATATTTCCAGACCGGTAGTCCGTAAATGCATGGCAGGGTTAGCAGGATTCTCAAATTGTTGTAAGATGACTGCCCCCGGAGTGACCGCTTTCAGTTCTTCAGCTTTGGCAATGGCTCCTTTCATACCATCTGCACCAGGAGTCAATACTAATTCCGCACCTAAAGCTTTCAGAAGATTACGCCGTTCGATACTCATGGTATCGGGCATCGTCAGAATCAGTTTATAGCCTTTAGCAGCTGAAACAAAAGCCAATCCCACACCGGTATTTCCACTGGTCGGTTCAATGATAGTTGCTCCGGGATGCAAAATTCCTTTCGTTTCTGCATCCTCAATCATAGCCAATGCTATGCGGTCCTTCACGCTTCCTGCCGGATTGAAAGACTCAATCTTTACAATCAGACGAGCTTTCAGGTCGTTACTTGTATTATAGTTACTAAGTTCCAATAACGGAGTATTACCTACCAAATCCGTCAATTTTCTTGCTATCTTTTCCATATATATCTGTTTTAAATTTCTCTTGTTTTAATATATGACAAAGATAGTGCGGATTCTGTTCAGGGTAAATACCATATATGTGGTAAATTCATACCACATATATCTGACTTCCTGCCAGAACAATATATCATTTGAATCTCTTCACATAATCTGCAATCAGACGACATGCCGGACCGAGTACTTGACCATGATCGAATCCTTGCATTTCGTACAAAGTCACTTTCTTGTTACCTATACTTTTCAAGACAGCTTCCAGCAACGCATTTTCTTCATATCTTGCCGCCATCTCCAGATGCTTGTCCCCCGTAATCAACACGAGAGGAGCTGTTTCCTTACGAGCCTTATTTACCGGAGCATACTCATCAACCACCGGAATACCGTCAGGCAAACCGCGTTCCTTACGAATAGTGAAATGTGTCACCGTCTGACCACTCACCGGAAGATAAGCAGCTACACTATCGGCATCTGCTCCGTATGCTGCCATGTACTTTTTATCCATTGCCAGAATCAACGAAAGATAACCTCCCGCAGAATGACCGGAAACAAAAATGTGATCCTTACGACCACCATACTTCTCAATATTCTTGAAAACCCATGCCACAGCTTCAGCTGCATCTTCGATGTAAGCCGGATTCTTTGCTTTCGGACTCAAACGGTAATTCACCGCCACTACTGCAAACCCTTGTTCTCTCAATTCTTTGGGAATAAATTTATTTCCACCTTCCATACCACCGCCATGAAACCAAACGATAGTTGAGAAATCCTTCTTGTTTTCAGGATAATAAATATCCAGTTTACAACGCTCCTGACGATAGGTGTCCGTTTCGGAACCAGAGACATAAGATATATCTTTATCGGTGCGATAAACATTTTGTGCTTGAGCAATGCAAGTAACAAGCAAAAAGAGAAGAGAAAAAATCTTTTTCATGGTTTTATTTATTTTATATTCATCTATTAGTACTATTCTTAAAAATTACTTTAGAGTTAATGATGTCATGTTCATCAATATATAATTCAGGATTCTCACCCGAGCTTTCCACCAAAGCTTCAATTGTGATACACTCATCCGGCAACCACTGTTTAAAATGTAACATATTATCTCTCAACTCTACCATATTATTGTCCGTAGCTGATAATTGAATCATCTTTTTTACATTTTTCGTATATAATGGAAGTCCGCCCCCTTTAGCCACTAAAGAAGATTGGGCACCTTCACCAATAATATTTCTATTTCCCGTATTCTCTAACGTATAACATATTCTCCAAAGATTTTCAACCGGTATCGTATCTTCATACTGTACAAAGACAGTAATTCCAGGTATTTTAGGTTTTTGCGTCAGCAATGTACTCTCTGTACAGCAGATTGTCACTCTGACTTTTTCCTTCGAGAAATATGAAAGCAAAGTAACTACTCCTCCTAAAATTGTGACTATTGTAACTATAACTTCTATCATACACCTGTGTCTTTTTTTTCATAATTACTATTCTTTAGTCAGCTCCCTCAATCGCCATGCACAATCTTTAAATTGCTTATCAATACACTTTAACCGCTCTTCCAATTCATCTATTCTTTGTAAAGCAACTTTTACATCAATCTCCTTTCTCTCAATCTTATCCTCTACATACTTAATTACTTTCAAATCGTACTTGTTATGCCGTATCTCATCCTGCGTAGCGATATAGAACGAACAACCTTTTTTTTCTCTCCCCATCTCTTCTCCGGCAAGAAACTTTTTATATGTATTCGAAAGCTGTTCCAGCATTTTATCAGAAAGTTTACAAAGTCCTTTATTCGAAATATACCCCTTCCGTGCGTCAACAAATAAAGTTTGCGTCCTCATTCTTTCCTTTCTGAATACAAGAATTGCCGTAGAGATAGCCGCTCCATAAAATAGATTCGGCGGCAATTCAATAACTGCCTCAAGTAAATTATGTTCAATAATCTGCTCTCGTATCTTACTTTCAGTATTTCGGAACAAAACGCCTACCGGTACTACTACAACAGCTTGTCCGTCATTCCGCAAACTTGCCAAAATATGACTTATATACGCCCATGTAACCTGACTTTTAGGAGGAATGCCATATTTAAAGCGTTTGTAAAAATCACTATAAGCCTCTTCGGCTGCCCACTTATCCGCAAATGGAGGCACAGAGACAACAATATCAAACTTTCTTAGCCCTCCATGATCCAACAATTTAGGATTACTAAGACTATCTCCCCAAAGAAAAGTCGCACCCTTGAAGCCATTCAGCATCAGATTCATTTTTGTCAATGCATACAAATTCCAATTCACTTCTTGCCCATAGAGCTCAGTACCTCTGATCCCCATTTTTTTACCGACCTCAACCAACAGAGTACCACTACCGGATGCCGGATCGCACAAACAAGCATTTTTTCTATCGCCATCTATTAGTTTCGTGATCAAACTAACTACCTCTGTAGGAGTAAGCACATTATTTATCTTTTTACCTGCTTCTTCAGCAAATATATATAACAACTGATTATATAAATCACCAACGTCTATCAACTGCCCGGTAGCATTAGTCAGCCTGATTTCTTGAAAAAGCAAAAGAAGCTCACGCAACTTGATCGATCTCGCGTTCATATCTCCTAATATATTACTTTCGAAATCAATAGCTTTATTGATTTCATAACCTTCAGTAACCAAAGCGTTCACCTGCTCCAGTTCATAAAGAGCCATATTTATCAATCTGCCAAGTTCCGGTGAATCAAGTTCTTTACATAGATAATCGAAAGAACTGCGCTCGGACACTAACAAACGTAAAGCAGGGCTATTATCATCTTGTTGAAAAGAATTATTTGATTTATAGTACTCACTTGCAGATTTCAAAAATAGCAGAGCCAATACATAATCCCTGCACTGATCGGCAGAAATCGTTCCACCCAAAATTTGCCGTGCTTTACTTACGATATAATATGCTTTCTCTTTCATAATACAATCATTTTAAAGAATCCATCAACAACTGATCTTGCAAACTCTGTTTAAGTATATCAATTTCACTACGAATACATTCACCTTCTTTTCTCAACCGATCCATTTCTACAACAAGCCTTTGTACTTCTATAGATGGTATATCAAGCTGTATTTCCCCCATTACCGATTGAGGAATCACCTGAATACCTGTACCTACTGCTGCATTCTTCAACATACCAAGAATGGACGATGTATTTAAAAAACAACAAAGGAATTCCGGTAATATGTTACTAATGACGGGACGTATGATAATAAAAGATGAAGATGCTATAGTACTTCGTTCTGTCCCTTCATACTGTATGCAATAATTGGAGCCTCCTTTAGCCGCAAACAACAAATCTCCGTTTTTCAACCAATGCTTATCATTTATTCCTGTATTTATTACCGTAGCTATTTGAGTATAATCAAGTTTATTCTCCGAATTAACATCCTTTACCTGCAAATACCTGACCTCACCTTGTGAATCAGTTTTCATGTATATGCCGGATTGCATTATAGCTATATCCTTTAATGTTACTTTCTTATTCATTACCTTACCATTTCAAATAAAGACTCTACTTAAACAATCTGCCATGAATATCAGTAATACTATTTCTTGGCTATTACCTCAATTTTATAGATTGACCGCACAAATATATAGCTTTTTCTGATATTACCAAGCAATAGAAAGAAAATAAATCATAATCGACAAAACATATCTTACCTCCTCCATCTTTTCAGGTTTCGTCAAGTAGAAATCCTACTAAATACAAATCACGCAACTTGATATAAAATCAGAAGAACATAAATTACCTGCTTTTGACAAAACATACATCAATACCCCATTCAAATATCCCACCGTCTTCCCCTAGCATATTTAGTTTTAATATGCCTATAATAAACGACAATCTCCCACCCGAAAATATACCTCAAAGTATATTCCGGACAGGAGACCACCATAATAGACAAAACGAACTGTTTGTCCTTTTCTAAGGTTTTCTTTAAAATCCCTCTCTAAAGTTTCTTGATAGAGAAATCGGCAAAACGAATTTCTTCGTCACGCAACTGGTCTTGCCAGGTCCTATCTTCACCCAAATAGCGGTAGATACCCCATTTGGGACGAAGTCCCGTACAATCCGTACGCCACATATCCATCTTTTCAGAACTAAATTCCAAGAGAACTTTTCCGTCTTTTATGCGTGTGATGACTACTTCATACGAACCGTTCTCACCGAAACAGGCTTTTTCTTCTACTTCCACCCAGTTGCCGAGGAAGCCAGCAAGGTCTGTACTGGCAAGGGTAGTAGTGCTTCCGCCACGTTTGTCATAACGTACGCGCAGTTGTTGACCGCCTTTACTGCCGCTGTTGGAATAAGCAGTCAGGGTAATGAGTGGAGAACCGACGTCTGCCGTGCCCGATGAATTATCAATACCCTTCAACTGGTGGAGATGGGAGAATTTGGCTGTCGTCTGGAATCCTGTCGGCAAACAGAATTTCCAGCGAAACACCATAGTCTCTCCCTTTTGTCCGACAAGGCTTTTCGGAGACTTATTATCCGTCTTTATCTCATTACGCTGGCGGTCGGTGATGTTTGTCAGTCCGCGGTCATCATCTATCTCGGCATGAATAAAGAAAGCAAATACGTACTTATTTAGCTGGTTGTCATGCACCTGCTGAATATGTTGGAAGTGCTCTGTCTTATGTTCGCGCGAGGAGTCGGGAGCTTCGTGGTTATAGCCCGAACGTTTAATCAAGTCATACGTTTTTGCGCTATTACCGTCAGCGGTTAATGTGCCATCCACCGGTTGTTCCGGTTTCAGTTGTTCTTTCTCATCTATCACTTCCGACGAACTGTTGGAGCAGGCGATAAAGGCGAAAAGAGCTAAGAATAAAATTCCTTTTCTCATTTGGATTTATTTAATATGGTTAGTCAGGAAATCTACCGACTTGAAGAAAATCTCTTCCATCTTGTCCGAAGTCTTCGAACTTACGTTATGGTCATAGTATTCATACTTCAACAAGTCGCAGACTCCCCCTCTTTTCTTTAAAGCCGATGCGAACATTTCGCTCTGTTCACACTCTACCGTAACATCACACGTGCCACATACCAGCATGGAAGCAGGAACGTCCTTCTTTGGAATCAGATTTATGGGAGAGGCTTCACGAAGCACTTTCGGCTCTCTGTCACAGAAGTATGCAATACGCTGAGGGTCTTTTGTTTTCATGGTGATGGCAGCCTTTTCCAAGTTATATATTCCGGAATAGCCTACGAAAGCCTTTGTACCGGGAACAGTCATCGCAGCTACTGCTGCCAAGTGCGCACCGGCAGAAGTACCCAGGAAACCGAAGCAATCAGGGTTAATGTTCAGTTCTGCGGCATGCTCCTGTACATACTTCACTGCGTCCAGAATATCCTGGATAGAGACTTTCACCGTTGCATCGGATTGAGGTGCCAATGTATAAGAGACACGTACGCCTGTTATGCCTTTCTGTTTCGCCAAGTATTGGGATAAAGACCGGGACGAGCCGTTATTACCGCGCGCCCATCCACCACCGTGGATATAAACGACAAACGGGGCAGGCTTCTCTGTCTCAGCAAAGTCTACCGTGAGTATCAATTCGTAATCCTTATGTTTCTTGTAGACGATGTCCTTTGTAGTCACTCCTTTATAATCCTTGCTTTTCAAGCGGTCTGCCTGATAGGTATAGGGAACCATCACATCGGGAATGGTGTTCACATCAATAAACTTCGCATATTTCTTTGCATACAACAAGGCATAAGAACCGTCGTCGTTCCGCGTCATCTTCATGCCATAGCGGTTGGAGAACTGCTGTGGTTGAGATTCCTGCGCAAGGCAGAGAAGCGGCAGCATACACAAACAAAAAATCAGTTTCAGTTTCATGTTATCACTTTATATTAGGTACAGATAATCTTATTTCTTCTTCAAATTTTATTTCTTCTTTAAAACCAGATAAGGTATTGTTTCCACATCGGACGTACTGTATTTCAAACCGATGCGCTTTGCCGTATCGACATACTTCTGATTACCCAATGCCGTTCCCGCTTCATAAAGAAGAATGGCGGCACGGGACTGGTCGAAAGGTTTAATCTGTTTAAATTTCCAGTCTTCGGGATTCAGATAAAACGGATACAGATAATCTACCGCCTGCGAAGCCACTTTTCCGTTGGAAGCAGGGGTACTCCATAGATTGATGCCTATCTGGCTGGTAATTTGGTTGGCTTCCATTAAGGCTTCCAGAGCGAAAGTGGAATAATGCAGGGAGAGAGTCCGTTTCAGTTCCTGGGGTAACGAGCCGTCGTCGGCAATCTGTGCACCCATCTTGGGGAGAATACTTTGTTCCGCCACTTCGCGGATACGGTCGGTACGGTCCAAGTAAGCCAGTACCATCAAGTGGATGGCTTCGTACCACAAGCCATGATTGTTGGCGGCATGAGATTCCCTTTGCCCTTGCGTGCTGTTCTCCATCCAGTAACAGAAGGCGGTAGCCCAATCATCGAGTTTTTTCTTATCCGAGGGAGTCCAGCTTTTCGAGCCTTCTATCAGTTTGGCAACACCCAACGCACGGCTGAAACGGCGCGAGTCTATGAAGCCCGAACCTCTCATTTTCTTCATACCCGGCACGGCTTGGGCATAAGTCATATTCGGGTTCATACCCAGTTTCGGGTCTGTGAACCATGTCCGCAAGTGGTTGGCGCATGCTTTGGCGTAGACTTCTTTTCCTGTGATATAATAGAGTACTCCCAGGCAGTAAGCGGCATCACCGAAACGGTTGGCATTCTCACGTTCGGGGTATTCGTAGACTTCGGGATTTCGTTCACCGTCTTTCCGGATATAGGGAAGTCCGTCTATTTTTGTAGAATCAGGCCACCAATAGGGAGATAAGGTCATATAATCCCTGGGATCTTTACTGGGGGGAAGTTTTTTCTTGGCAGTCACCGATAGAGGAGTCATCTTTATATATTTCTCTGCCACCTTTTCCTGAAGTTCAATGTATCGGGTGACTTCCTTCTCACCTTTCTGATAGTCGTTTTTTAGCTGTTCAAGCAAAGTCGCATTAAACGGGCCTAAGGGGGCGGCATTCAGTATCCCCCAACAGAGGCATACAGCCCATATAGCAAAGATTCGTCTCATAAATATTTTCTTTAAAGTAGGTAAGTATGTCATTCGGAGCGAAGCGGAGAACCTGCTTCTGGTATCTGCCAAGGGGCAGGTTCTTCACTACGTTCGGAATGACGGTATCAGCTTTCTTCTTTAAGAGAAGAAACAGCCACCGTTAATGTCAATGTTCGTACCTGTCAGGTAAGAAGATTCGGAGCAAGCGAGGAAGCAAACCAGGTCGGCAACTTCATCGGCAGTTCCTTCACGACGCAATGCGTAGGAAGCCTTCATACGTTCGCGGTTTTCCGGCGTATTGAAACGGTCGTGGAAAGAAGTGGCAATCGTGCCTGGACAGATAGCGTTGCAACGGATTCCCTGAGGGCCGAGTTCCTTCGCCATGGAACGGGTAAATGTCATTACCGCACCTTTCGCGGTTGCATACATGGAAGCTCCATTGCCACCGCCGTCGCGGGCAGCCAATGAAGAGAAGTTGACGATAGAACCGCCTGCCGGCATCATCGGAACCACTTCACGGGTACAGAGGAATACGGAACGCATATTGACATCCATCAGGAAGTCATACCAGTCTTCGTCCTGTTCGGTGATTTTCTTACGGCCTACAATGCCGCCTACTACATTCACCAATACATCTACCTTGTCGCCGAATGCCTTGTTACACTCTGCAAAAAGATTCTTTACCGCAGCAGCCTTTGTCATATCACCCTGAACTGCGATTGCTTCGCCACCGACATTTTTAATCAGTGCCAATGTTTCCTGTGCATCGGCTTCATTGTCGAAATAGTTCAGGCAAACTTTTGCACCTTCTGCTGCCAATTTCACTGATATTGCACGACCAAGGTCGCGTGCGCCACCTGTTACGATAGCTACTTTTCCTTCTAATTTCATAATTGTCTTGTTTTTAAAATACGTTTATTTTTTTATTTGTTTAATCTCTCCTACTGTCAGGAAGATGGAACACAGCGATAGCGGCACCAAAGCTCCCAACAGACTGAATAATAATATCCAATTCGTAATATAACTGGCAAAAAGGATTGCCAGGATAGTACCTAATACGGCCGAAGCACCGCCCAGTCCTGCCAGCGAGCCGACAGATTTGCCGCTGTGCAGGTCGCTCGGGATAGTCTGCAAGTTCGTCATAAAGAACTGGAATCCACCCAGTACCAATGCCATGAAAACGATAGCGACCGGAGCCGTAGTAGACATGATAGCTGCCAAGATAGACGGGATGATGATAATCCCACCAAGCAGCATTGCCGCCTTACGGGCATAGTTCACCGTATGTCCCCGGTTTATCAGCCAACCGGAATACCAGCCGCCGGCAATACTTCCCAATGCCGCACCTACATACGGAACCCAAGCGGAGAATGCCACCTCTTTGATATTCAAGTGGAACACATCTGCCAGATATAACGGCAGGAATGTCACGAACATCCACCAGATAGGGTCGAGGAAGAACCGTCCCAAAATGACAGACCAGTTCTTTTTCACCCGGAGCAGTTCGCCCCAGCTTTTTCCTTTATCCTCGGTTTTCAGCTCCTGTTCGGGCTGACCGCTCAAGATATAGGTACGTTCTTCTTCTGTAATCCAGGGATGCTTCTTCGGCCCTTCCTTATTGATAATCAACCAGGGAATCAACCAAATCAGTCCTAATCCGCCGACTACAATAAAAGTCAGTTTCCAGCCGAAAGCAATGAAGAGCATCAGGATAATAATCGGTGCAAGGATTGAACCGATGGATGCTGCCGCCCCGAACAAACCCTGTGCGAAAGCGCGTTCCTTCTGCGGGAACCATTCGGCGTTGCTTTTCGTCGTACCGGGCCACGGACCGGCTTCCCCCAATCCGAGCATCATCCGGAAGAAGGTCAGCGAGAAGATTCCCCGTGAAAGGGATGCTAATGCATCTGCCGCCCCCCAGACGAGCACGCTCCAGAAGAAACCTTTCCGGCATCCAATCTTGTCGTACAGTTTCCCGGAGACAAGCTGGCTGATACCGTATGCTATCATAAAGAAGATAGTTATCAGACCAAGAATATCTTTCGCTTTCTGCGAAGCATCCGGGTCGTTGCGGTCTATCAAGCCGAGGTCGATAGCGATACCTTCGCGATTGGTTACGAACGTAACGCCGTTCTTCTCCTTCATCTGTACGTTGGCTACGCTGACAGAATCCCGGTTGCCATTAGCGGCTGTCAGGATATACTGCTCTCCTGCCAGGACGGCATGATTACCTTTATCTGCCGACGCATCCGCTTCGGAAACCAAGTGATAGTCGATATTAGCCACCCACATATAGTTGAGCGTACCTCTATCCAAATAGTTGATGATGGTTATCAGCATAATTAACCCGATAACCATCCATCGGAGTCCTTTTACCTTCATACGTTTACAGGTTTAAGAAGTCTGCACGCACAGGGCTGAACGTATCAATCAGGATACCGGCTTCGAGGCAAACACAACCATGCAGCTCGTCGGGCGCTACATAGTAGCCGTCTCCGGCAGAAAGGATTTCTTTCTTATCGCCAATGGTTAGTTCAAACTTGCCACTTACTACGTAAGTCGCCTGGCTGTGGTAGTGCTCATGCATACTCCCTACTGCACCTTTGTCAAATTTCACTTTGACCATCATCAACTGACCGTCATACGCCATAATCTGGCGATTTACACCCGGAGCAGGATTTTCCCACTTCAAATCTTTCTCAAACTGATAAGTTTCACTACATGTTTTCATATTTCTGTCTATTAATGGTTTATTATATTCTCGATTCATTTATAACTCATCTTTCATTAGTTATCTCATCCCATATTAACATCCTGTAATCAAGTTGTTAATTCACTGTATTTCAGAAGTTAATTCACCGTTCGTCAAGTGTTAACTGTTAAGTTGTCAAGTGTTAACAGTTGAGCCGATAAGTATTAATACTTGAGAAGACAGGTATTAATACCTGAGAAACGGAAAACTAATCATCATTTCATAAATACTCCGCAACGACCGTTCCAAGCATACATAGTGCCTTCGACCGTCAGGCGGTGCCCTTTCTCTTTGTCGGCATCGGTATTGCTCAAGCAAAGCATTACGGAATGCCCGCCTTTATAGGTTGCTTTCACCACTGTATAGGAAGCCGTATCCATCACGACTTTCACCTCTTCGCAAGATGAGGTCAGGTTACTGGAAGTTTCCATTACCACATCATATTCTCCATGCGTTTCGATGGAAGTGGCGAATGTATGGTTCTTCCGTGCTTTTTCCCTTATCAGGAAAGCGGTTTCGTTTCTCAAGTTGAAATCAGGGTCATTGGCACCCAGACGAAGCATCTTCATCTCTGTTTGCGCAGTAGTAGCTATACTAATAGTATAGAAACGATCCTTATTAACAAAGGTGAAGCTTGATGTATTTCGGCTCTTGTTCTGTCCCCAGGCTTCCAGCCAAAGATGCTGATAGCCGTCTTTCGTGCCAAGAGTTTTCAGTTCGTTAGTTGCTTTGGCGTAAGGGAAGTTCAGGGAAACGAAGTGCCCGTTATACCAGATAGGGTAATCGTATTGGTGCTCTTTGTCCGCATTTGCTTGCAGCACATCCAAGATTAACGGGAATTGCAGGAAAGGGGTAGTCACGTAAGCCAGTGTACGTTTCATCTCTATTCCGGGATAGGCATTGGTGTCTTTCGCCACCATTACCTGAAAATGTCCGCCGTTGAAATCATGGTAAATAATATCTGAATGATAACGGGAAGAGACTTTTATATCTCCGGCAAAGTGGGATGTTTCGTCCACGACCAATGTATTGTGCGCAATAGTCTGTTTGGCAAACGATTGGTTTTCACGGGTATAATGACCTTTGTACTTGGCTTCGATATTCAAGAAGCGGGAAGCACCGTAGTCGGGCAGAATCTCGTTCCCATTGTCGTAATAAGCCATTGTCAGTTTATCAAAATGTCCATGGCTCAAGCCGTGTGAGGTAGCTTTCAGTGTCAAGGCGCTGTTCAGATTAGAATCTGTGGAGCGGATTACGGCTACACCGCCTTCATCCCCCTTGCGCCCGTCACGAAATACACTGCTACGATAGATAATCGGAGCAGCTTCTCCGCGGGCAATATCACGGGCTACTTTAAAACCGCCGCTAGTAGGGAGATAAGTATGCTGGTACTTATTTGCAACGGACAGCAGTGATTTGTCCGAAGGATTAACATTATACAATATGTCTACCGCATATACCAGTTCCTGTGCGGAAAGCCCTTTCAGCAAGGCATCATTAATATGGAAGAATTCGCCTTCATAAGAAAGTTGTATCAATGTGGAGAGGGCTTTTGAAAGAATGCTATCCCGGTAATTGAAGATTTTCAAGTCCGGCAGTTTATTCTCGATGCATTGGGCGAAGATGACGAAAGGCCAGATGGCATAACGTTGATAGTAGGCTCCTTCCGTGAAGTAACCGTCGGGAGAGAACAGGTAATCCATCTGGCGGATAAAGCCGCCCCGTTTGCCTGTTCCGTCAGAACCGTAAAGTGCCTTCTTTACGTAATCTTCACGATTCATCGCAAAGCCAATCATACCGACGGCGGCCGTAGCCCATGTAGCATGGTTGTGCATTTTATTGAATGTCTTGTTATTTGCATGGTTGTCTCCCATACCGTCCATGATGAAGTCCGCCATCGGAACGAAAAGATTCTTCTCGATAGTGGCACGCTGTTTGGATGAGAGTGTGTTATAGATACAGTCATAAGCAACCGCTGTATGCACCAGCCATACACTTTCATTCAGTGTCTGCCAAAACAGACGTCCCGGGACGGGGGAAAGTTGCAGGGGGTGGAACCCTAAAGTAGGGTATAGTTTTGCATAGGCTTCCAACATATCGCCCACGTAGGCGGCATATTTCTTATCCCCTGTCAACTGATAGGCAACTCCACAATGGAACATGGCATAGTAATTGGATTTATGCTGTTCGTGTACCACACCGCCACCGCCATCTACGGGAACCGGTACGGAAACAGGAGAGTTTACTGCTGCATCGGCTGCGGCCAACACTTCCGAAAGAGATTTGTCGAATGCGGGTACTGTCCCCTTTCCTGCCCTCATCTCGTTCACTTCTTCCTGTGTGAAAAGAAGGGACGGATGTTGGGCAAATGAAAAGAGGTATCCACCTAAAACCATGAATATGCAAATAATAAGTTTTCTCATCTTACATCATTTTCTATTTCAATAATAGTATCGTATGACAACTGTTCTACTTCTTTTTCAAGCCGATAGAGAGTTTTTCCAGTTCGCTACCCTCAACCGGAGTATAATCGTATGCTTCGGCATTGATATATGCGGGACGGAAATTGTACATCTTTCCCTGTATTGCCTGGGAAGTGGTAGTCATCATTCTACCGGAATTCCACAGATTACAGTTTGCAATGCGTACTTTCTCCCAGGTCGCCTCATCCAGGCGGATAGTTGCCCCGCCGCGTCCGCTATTATCAAAATTGCAGTTCTCTACTGTCAGTACTTGCGGGCCAATCAGGCGCATGACACTTCCACGTTCTTTGTTGCAACAGTCTACAAAGGTACAATGTCTGATAGTAATATAAGGGCCTGCCGTACTTTCATCGCTTCCGCCACGATAAATATTAATAGGTAAACCCAACAGACGGTAGAAGGAACAGTTTTCAATCAACATGTCGTCGGCATTATAGCGACCTATATCATCTTTCTCTGCCGCATAGTTGATAGCATCTCCTGATAAATCGCGGAAAAGACAGTTGCGGATGGTAACGCTTTCGGCAAAAGTAGCTTTTGTTCCTTTAATGGCAAAGAATCCGCCTTCTCCGAAGTTCTGGAATTCGCAGCCGTCTACTATCAGTGTATAAGGTTGTATCATATCAAAGGCAGTAGAAATTCCTGCTTTAGCCAAAGCCTTTCCGGGCTCTAATACGCCATCGAATGTTATATTCTCAATGACCATTTTGCCGCCATCGGCAATAGTTACCATATTATCCGGCTTATCTCCGTTGAAACGGACAAGCGGCTTGTTGGCTGCATCGGCTGCACGGATAGTCAACGGTTTGTCAATGAACATAGCACGTTGGATAGGATATGTGCCTTTCGCCAAAATAATGACGCCACCCGGTTCTGCCGAATGAATGACTTCGGACAAGTTCGTTCCCGGAGACACATTGTATTCCTTATGAACATTCGCTGCTGGGTGTGCCACTTGGTTCTTAAACCAGGAAGCGCCTTTATCCTTACGTATCGCAGCATCGTCGGGCAACTGGGGAGCTTTTACTTTTTCCGTAGTAAATCCCGGAGCCGAGTAGTTCTTTGCCAATTGCACTTTGTTATCTTTGAACTGGATACCCGCTACGTCGTCAACGGCTATATAAGGCTGGTCGAGTCCTTTATTGATGATGATATTATCCGTGAATGAGACTTTTTCCGGTGCAAGAGTACGTTCCATATCCTTGCCTGTACCAAATTCTATATTCGTGCAATCTACGAATGTGTTACGGTACATCTTGACATCAACAACTTGACAATATCTATTAGGTAACGAATTGGGTACGGCATCCATAACTCCCAAAGCTGAGAAGAAACGGGTACCTGCCAAGCCGACCAATACATTATCGTAAATCTGATGTCCGGCATTGACGACACGGATACCGCCGGTATTGCGACGTCCGTTACCGATAAACAAATTATCATTCACAGTATTACGGTCACCATGACGCAGTGCTACCACTCCTTCACATTCCAACAGCGTATTGTTGCGGATGATGTTATCACTGGATTTAATAGAAATTACTTCCACTTCACCGGAGCAACGTTCGAACAAGTTATTCTCAATCACCGTATTTGAAGAACTGTAAGCTTGCTGGGAAGTTCCTACACGCATTGTTTCGGCACCGTTCGAGCCATACACGGGTCTTTCTCCAAAGTAGTTATGGTCAATCCGGTGATGATTTTCCAGACAACGTTCGTCGTTGAGGATGACAATCAATGTCACCCCCAAGTTAAGTTTTCCTGTCAACGAACAATGGTCTACTCTGTTGTGACGACCATAAAGCAATATATAGCTGTAAGCCTGGTCCCGGCGAGACGGATTGAATTTGTCTATCACACAATTCGTCAGACGACAGTGATTAGCCAGTTCTTGTCCGTTACGGAATTCTATTACGGAACCTTTGGGAGCGTATCCGTCAGTGAAATGCAATCCGCTGACAGATAGCCACTCGCCCGCTATCCGCAAGGTGGAACCACCTTCTACCTTTACCTTTCCGGGGTTCAGGGCTTCTATGGTAATAGGAGATTTCTCCGTTCCTTTGCCTATCCATTTCAACTGCATGTCCTTGTATTGACCGTCCTTGATGTAAATCCGGTCACCCGGTTGTGCAGTCTTCAAGCAGGAAGCTACTTCGGGGAGCGTTACGTCGTATCTTTTTGCAAAAGAGACTGACGGTAGCCCGATAAGCAGGAGAGCTATAATTGCCTTATGTATATTTCGTATCATCATTAATTATTGAACTTTTGAGTAATCGTAATCTTGTTTCTGCCAGTACATATCAAAGGTAATAGAACTTGCGGAAGGGTCTTTTTCCGTACCTTCTTTCATCTTGAAATCAGCACTCTTGATATACATCAGCCCTATGCGCTTCACATCCCTAACCGGATTCTTATCAGCTGCTTTATTGTCATATCCTTTCACATTGTAATAGAATACCAGGAACACAGCATCAATTGTCACATTAGTTTTCTCCACACCTGCTTCAAATTTATCTTTTGCCCAAGCATCAGTAGTAGGTGCAGCACTCACTGACGGCTTAATGCCGGCGCATGTTTTCTTTTCCACATCAAGCGGGAAAGTTATTTCATCAATCTTTTTGATATTGCCAGCTTTCACATTATTGACCAGCTCCGCACAATCCGGGTTAGTCTCCGGATCCAAATATGCAAATGATAATGCAGGGGTGCCATAATAGCTGCTCCCCCCCGTAATGGAAGCCTTACCGGAAGTTTTAAAATTCTTCAACTGCCCGTTAGAGTTCGCCGGACTATTGATAGCTAAATTGAATTTAGAAGATGAGCCGGAAATGAAAAAATAAGGATTTACAGAATTATAGTCTGTTTCGGACACAACCGGAATATTCGCTGTCTTACAAGTATTCTTTCCTGCAGCAGCAATAATATCCACTTCCTGGCTCCATACATCATTAGAATAAACCCGTCCTGTTTCCGGTGAGAAGAATGCAGAAGTCTCTCCAGCCTGTGCATGAATAGTCCTGTTCTCCCAATAATATACAAAAGCCACCCTTACAATAAATTCATCCGTTAATGTCGGTGTCTCACGACCGTCAAAATAAGAAATCTTTAACGGTACCATATTATCACCGTTCTTAAAGCTATCAGATGTAGGTACAACAAACTTTAATTCAGTTTCAGTCTGCAACGTAATAGTACACTCAATATCACCTAACAGCACTTTATCAATCTTATTTAGATATGCTCCCTCCAGCACTACCATATCTCCCACGTTGGCTGGTTCAAATACAGTAGTTGTAACCTCAGGCTGATAACGTTTCACCGTTAACTTGGGTGCGGACGAACTTGACGTCTCCACTTCTTTTGTTCCATCAAAATATTTAAATGTTACAATAGCCTTGTCACTTTCCACATAAGGAACCTTTACTACTATCTCATTCTCACTTTGTGAGATGATCTCTGCCTCATTTCCTTCTGTCCCGCCTTCGGCAGTGAAAAGAACAGCACTCACCACATTCATGGAACTACCGGAGAGCAACAAATTATTGCCCATTTCAACTTCCGAGGGCATTCCGGCCTGTGAAACGACAGGAGCCGGATATTCAAGGGTAAAATCTCCTTCGGACACACCCTCACCTATCGAATTTACCAATACAATTTTACCACTGCGTGCCTGATTTGTCACTTTCAAAGACAAACGCCGGTTGGACACTTTCTGTAGGATAACGGCTTTTCCACCACCGATAGTAGCACTTACCACATCATCCAAATATTCTCCGGTAACAACAATCTCACTACCTATGCTTCCACTCTCGGGCGAGAAAGAAAGGATTTCCGGTGAACTAACCGCCACATCCTTCATCGACGTAGAATCACAACCACACAAAAAGAATAAACAAACAAACAATGATGCCAGACTCCATTCTCTATATTGTTTCATATTCGTAAGCATTTAAAAGATTAATAACCCGTATTCTGTGCTATCTCTGGATTAATGTCAATCACACTCACCGGAATAGGCAGAAATGTTTGCCAATCTTCTATATCATTCACCGTATAAGAATATTCCGTATAAAGAAGCTCGCTGTTCAAGTAGTTGTTTACTGTCTGAGTAGCGATCCCCCAACGAAGAAGATCAAACCAACGCTGGTTCTCAAAAGCCAGTTCAAGCCTGCGCTCATTACGTACAGCCTTTCTAAAATCATAAAGACTTGGCAGGTCGGTCAGTGTATATGTAGAAACACCGGCACGTTCACAAACCATATTCAAATACTTCAGATTGTCTGCAGAAGGCCCCGAGATTTCATTTGTCAATTCAGCATAAAGCAAAGCAATATCAGCCACACGAATCACAGGCCAGTCACTCTCGCCATCATACTGTGTAGTTACAGGATTTACATACTTCTTACAGTAACGGCAATTACCTTCCGTCACCCACGTCTGAGTAGTTGTATTGAAATATTTCTGGGCGATATTCACATCCAGACGTTTATCAGCCCCCGCACCTCTTTGCTCGTAAGCTGCAATAATATTGTCAGTAGGAGTATTATAACCGGAAGAAGTACCGATAATCACATTTGCACCATTATTGACCGGAGCAAACATATTGCCGAACGGCGAACCGATACCGGCATTTCCCGAAAGGTAACGAACCGCAAAGATTATCTCCTTATTCATCTCATTGCCAATATCAAAAACCTTATCATAAGCCACAAGATCACTACCCGATTGCGGATTTCCCACAGATTCACTTTCGAGTACTTCCTTACACAGTCGGGCGGCACGGGCATATTTCTCGTCACCCGCCTGGTAGTGCGTAGCATATACTTTGGCAAGCAACGCTTTTGCCGAATTCAGGTCAGCACGTCCCAAGTCACCGTCCGCCATCTTGCCGGGCAACAGTTCATTATTGACAATATTCTCCAAGTCTCCCTCAATAAGCGCATATACTTCATCCACCGTAGAGCGTTGCATATCACGGGCCACTTCAGAAGGAACCTTGGAAGTAACAATAAATACCGGCCCCCATAAACGGACCAGATTGAAATACTCCAATGAACGAAGAAAAAGTACTTCTCCCTCATATTGGTTCCGCAATGTCTCGTCCGTCACTACATCAAGGTAAGAAATAACATTGTTTACCCGTGCAATTGTGGCATAACAGGCATTCCAATACGTTTTCACCCATTCGTTTTCCGGTACGATAGTACCCTGGTCGAGCTGTTCCACCAGTCGTGTAGTATTCGAAGAAGAACCTGCAGCATACATACGTCCGTTATCCGAGCGCAATTCTGTCATGGCCCACTCGTAATACATCACATCATGCAGGGAATTATAACAACCCAGCACCAGATTATTTACCGACGAAGCATCCTTCACATACTTATCCGCCGCCACTTCCGAATAAGGATATTGATCCAAATCACAAGCGGAAAATACCATGACGATTAACAATAATCCTATATAATTTATTTTTTTCATCGTTTTCCTCCATTAAAAATTAATATCAAAACCGGCAGAAATGGTAGAAGTCAACGGGAACCCACCACGCTGATACCCCGAAATCATTGCACTGGAATAATTACCGGATGTCATACGCGACTCCGGATTAATGCCTTTGTAGCCACTTCCCCAAATATAGAGCAAGTTACTGCCCGACACATAAAAACGTACACCTGATAACTTAATCTTACGGGCAGCAGTTGCCGGCAAGGTATATCCCACTGTAAAGTTACGCAGACAAGCATAAGAAGCATTTTGCAAAGGATAATCAGTAAGCATGAGGTCATGTCCCGTTTTCACATTCTGATAAGGCGTTTTTCCGTCACCCGGATGTTCTGCGCTTACCCAACGGTTCTTTGTGTACTTCTTGTTCCACTTCTTTGTTTCATTATAATATACATCACCATTAAGCACTGTGATGCCCTGTACACCCTGAATAAGGAATGAGATGTCGAAATCTTTAATTTGGAAAGTATTGGTGATGCCCCATGTGAAATCCGGGTAAGGAGTGCCCAACGCAACCCGGTCTTCAGGAGTCAAAGAGCCGTCATTATTGGTATCGACAATGCGTATTCCCCCCGGTGCATCGTCTGAAAAATGAGGATTAGCTGCAATCTCTTCCGCACTATTCCATACACCACACGTCTTGTATCCATAGAATTGAATCAACGGCTCACCCACTTTAGCAAGATAACCCTCATTTCTTTCACCTAAAGAAATCATTTGTTGTTCACCGCCTAACTCCAATAATTTATTACGCGAAAGTGAGAAATTTATATTAGTATCCCATGAAAACTTACGGCTTTTCATATTATGCGTATCAAGCTGGATTTCCAAACCTGAGTTACGGACTTTTCCTATATTATTCCAATAGTGTGTGTAACCGGTAAACGATTGCGTCGGTTGTTCGAACAATAACGCACGTGTCACTGAATAGTAAGCATCTATCGCCAGATTGATACAGTTGTTGAAAAGTCCCAAATCCAGACCATAGTTAAACTCATCAGTCTGCTCCCATGTAATATTAGAATTAGCCAGCGAAGAAGAGATATTCGCAGAACCATTAACCAATGAACCCGTACCTTTGCCGGTCACGTAATTCGCACTGTTCAATACCTCGAGGGCTGCATTATAACTGATACGGTTATTTCCTGTCACACCATACGATGCACGAAGTTTCAAGTTAGAAATAGCCTTGATACCCTTCATGAATTTCTCTTCACTCACGCGCCAACCCAGTGATACGGAAGGGAACCAGGCATTACGGTTTCCTTTGGAAAAGAGCGATGAACGGTCCAGACGTAGAGAGGTAGACAACAAATAGCGCCCCAGATAACTATAATTGACACGTCCCAGATAAGATTCCAATACAACATCCGGATATCTGAAAGTTCCCGTACCCGCTGTATTTCCATTACCCTCACTAGCCAACTCGTAAACAGTGGCAGCATTCAAAGTATGGATGTCATCCGTAGCAAATCCCGTCGCAGCCATAGCCACCCGCTGATTCCGTGTCTTTTCTACAGTATATCCCAATAAAGCGTCAAGACTATGGTCTTTATTCTTTCCAAAGTCCAAATGGTAACTCAAGGTATTCTCACTCAACAAATCAATATAAAGTGCACTGGAATAAGTAGCACGGCTTGCTTCCTTGTCTTTCGTAGCGTCCTTATTTGCATAATAATAAGAAGGGGCAAAACGAACATTCAAGCCGTTGGATGTCTTAAACTGTAATCCTTTACAAAGATCAAGCGTGAGATACATGCTGGCCAATCCTTGCATAGTCTCGCTCCAACGGAAAGTATTAGTCATTACGCTCGCCGGATTATTATTGGCAGAGCTAAATGGAGACGATTTTTCCAATACCCGGTTACCGTCGGCATCCAACAACGGATTTCCATCGGCATCCACGGCAGTCGGTGTCATAATATTGTTAAAATGGCTACCTCTTGCAAATCCGGTATATCCGGTCAGGTCTGTGCTATATGCATTGTGATAAACCGGTAAAAAAGAGGGAGTACGATAGAAATCAATAAAGTTATTTTTCGGACGTTCCGTCTTGCTATATGTACCGGATATATTAACACCCACCGTAGCTATCTTTGAGAGTTTGGTATCCACTTTAGTACGGAAATTCAGTTTGTCCAGTGAATTGTTGAGCATCACCCCCTGGTCTTTAGTATAGGCCGCTGAAATAAAATATTTCGTCTCTTTGCGTCCGCCCGAAACACTCATCTGCACATTCGTGATACCTGCCATATCACGCAAGCCCTCTTTCTGCCAGTCGGTAGTCCCCATCTGGCTTTCCAAATAAGCAGCCCCGCGAGCAGCACTCGGTACTTTCGGACCACCTAAGGCAGCTTCTTCTTCCAATAAGCCCAACCATTCGGAAGAAGTCATCATATCATGCAACTGATAAGCGTATTTAAATCCCTGATAGAACTTAAAAGAATATTTCGGTTTGTCCGGCGTACCGCTCTTTGTCGTCACCATAATCACTCCATTGGCAGCACGTGAACCATAAATAGCAGCCGAAGCCGCATCTTTCAAAATTTCAATAGACTTCACATCCGCAGCATTGATAGACGACAAACCACCGGATACGGGAAATCCATCTATGATAACCAACGGTTCACTATCTGCGGAAATGGAACCCGTACCGCGTACCCGGATAGAAGGAGTCACACCCACTTCTGATGTCTCATTAGAAACCGTCAATCCAGTCATAGCACCTTGCAAGGCAGTAGTGACATCACTCACCGGAACATTAATCAGCTTCTCACCTTCCAACTTTGAAATCGAACCTGTCAAATGAGATTTCGCCTGTGTACCGTAACCGATTACCACAACATCATCCAACATCTTCGAATCTTCTTCCAACGTCACATTCACAACTGTACGTTTGCCAACCGCTTCCGCCTTATCAACGTAACCGATATACGAATAAACCAAAATTGTCTTGGAATTAGGAACCTTAATGGAGTATTTACCTTCAGCGTCCGTCACAGTACCGGTAGGAACGGCAGCGTCTTTCACTGTCACCGAAGCTCCAATTAACGGACCCTGTTCATCTATCACCTTACCAGTAACTACATGCTGGGAGTAAACGTTCAATGTCCCTACCAACAACAGGAACATCATCACGACTTTTTTAAAAATACAGGAGTTGTTCATAGATTAGTGTTTTAATTTCTGTGACAAACGTAACGATTAAAATTGGCAAACCAAAATTTTGGTCTACCAATTAATATTTATTAATAATTAAATATAAGCCGCTTATAAATAACACGTTACGCGTACTTCTATATAAAAGGACAGGAGAATATTTTTACTAGAAAGCTTTACTTTGAAAGATAATATTTGTACTTTTACAGCCGAAACGGAAAAGGTCATCTTTTTAAAATATTTATATCTTATGAAAGACGAAATCAATTCGCAACCAGTTAAGCATGTAATAGAACACATAAAAAAACAAATATCAGAACGTCAGATTTTACCGGGAGAGCGTCTCCCTTCTGAGCGTAAATTATCCGAACTTTTGAAAGTCAGTCGGTCACATGTTCGCGAGGCATTGCAGAAACTGGAATTATACGGTATTGTAAAAACATATCCTCAGAGTGGAACAGTGGTATCCGAATTCTCCAAAGACCAGTTGGATACTATGATTACCGATGCATTGAAAATCAGCAGATATGATTTTTCAAGCTTGGTTTATGTACGTGTACTTCTGGAAATAGAGGTCTGCAAATTATGCGCAGTAAACCGCACAGAAGAGGATTTGAAGAATATCGAAAACACGCTTGTCGAACTGGAAGAAAAGTTTGATACAGACCTTCGTGTCGAAAAAGATTTTGCCTTTCACCAGGCCATTGCGCAAGGCGGACATAATCCGGTTATCAGTTCACTCCTGCTTATTATTACTCCCGATATTTTAAAATATTATCAAAAATACAAAGTTTGTGCTGTTCCTCAAAAAACGGTTCATGCAGAACATAGGGAAATGTTACAGAAGATAAAAGATAGGGACAAAGAAGGAATGAAAGAACTGGTGCTCCGCCACTTGGCCAATCTGATTGATTTTGCTAAAATGTCCGCGAAAGGCGATATCCCGGAATTCGAATACGGACATATCTAAGATACGTAAAAGAATAGATTTAATTAGCTGTATGCGAGAAACTATCCAGTCTCTTGTATACAGCTAATCCTATTTAATAAGCAATGTTCTATTTTTAATATTATACAAGGAAATGGCCAATTAGAAAATAACGAACCGGAAAATAAACTGCATAAATAAATGCATGAGCATACAAAAAGATGCCTAATATTGCATAAAAGCAAACAGGATATGCATCTTTCTCTATTCAGAAACCGCTCATTGCTTTAAAACCAACGAAGTGTTCCTCGGTGTGCATCGACTTGTTCCTCACCGAGGAAGCTATCGTTCCCCGGTGGAGAAGATAGAAATGGATTATTAAGAAACATTTTTATCTCTAGTTTACCATAATATATCGGAAAGGAAAAAACAATAAAATGATTAGTTATTCGGGCATCTGTTCTCCAAATAACAAAAATAATCAAAAATCTATCGCAGCTTGATTGGCATATTTTCGAAACAGCAGAAATAGAGAATCGTGTAATTACAAATGCAGGACATTTTCCTGCTTTTCTTTACCAAACTTGCAATTCACGTCCTTCTTCCAATGATTAAATATTCCTTTTTTAAGAATCATCGTTTTTTAAGAAGGTTATTGATTCCTTCAGAAGGCTCTTTCAACTTTTATCCTTCAATAGTTCTTTTGTCTTATCCGCCAAAAACAGGGGGATATTAATCAAATTACCATCTTGTTTCAAATTCAGCATTGAATAGCGAATCAGGTAAGCGGGTTGAAAAGCTTCTCATAATGAATCACACTTTTGATATCAGAAATGTGATAACTTACACATTTCTGATATGAGTTTCGTGCGAATCTACACATTATCCATATAAAACGAAAGAAAAACTCTGAATATTAGCTTGCCAACAGCTCCCTGTTTATTTAAAAGTAATCATCAACTGTTCATCAACACCTTTATCAGGTATTCTCACACTACAGACACCAGTTTCTTTATCCCAACTCCATAATACAGATTCCGTGTCATTCTCTAAATCTTCTTCCAAGCGTTCCGGTTTAGTTTTCTTTATCTTCTTTCCTTTGACAGTTATCTCTTTCGGAGCTTTCGCAGAATAAATACGGAACAACAGATTTCTCGGACCGGGGACAGTGTATCCTTTTCCTTCACGGGCAGAGACAGTCAATTCATATCCATTTGCCAGAGTACTGCAAATAATCGGTGTTTTGACAAATTCATCACGCTGGTACCCTAAGTTTTCTCCTTCATCTTCGTAAAGAGTAAAGGCAGCCTGTGCGCCTTCCTGTGCGGGGAAAATTTCAAAAGTAAGTGGATATACCGGTTTCTCATGGGTGTAGTTCATCACTGGCATCGTAGGGATGATGGAACCTTGCTTCACAAACATGGGAATAGAAGACAAGGGAGCGTCAACGGTAGTCCATTGCTCTCCGGTGTAGACCGTCTGCTTGTTGTTGTAGTCTATCCATGTGTCTTCGGGAAGATACACATTCTTTGTGCGGGCACCTTTCTTCACCACGGGGGCTACCAACAACTCACGACCGAACAAGAATTGGGCATCCGTAGAAAACGTTTCCATATCCATTGGATATTCGAGAAACAGAGGCCGCATAATAGGCAATCCTGTATCATACGCTTCGCGGGCGTAAGTGTAGATATACGGTAACAAACGATATTTCAGTTCGATAGCCGCTTTCGCGTTCTTTTCCGCTTCCGGTCCGAAAAGCCACGGTTCCACCGGATTATCTCCCTCGTGGTGAATACGGCTCAAAGGATTAAATGCTCCGAACTGTACCCAACGGGTATAGAGTTCCGCCATAGCCGGATAATCCTCAATATCCCCACAGTAACCGGTAATATCACAGGAAGAAAATGGGATTAATCCCAATCCGGCGGAAAGCATTACAGGAATCTGATTAGCCAACTGTCCCCACCCTTGCAGTACATCGTCTCCGTTTCCGCTATCACCCGTCCAACCGAACGTATAACGTTGCAATCCGGCATAAGCAGCACGAGTCATTTGGAAAACACGACGGTCCGGATTCCTCTTTTCAAATTGCTCTTTTACCACTTTGTCCCAAGTCAGGCCATAGACGTTATGGATTTCATCGTGCATACCGAGATGGTGCTTCATCACCAGGCGTTCCGTCTGCTCCTCGTTACTCCAGGCAGGTTCGCCCATGTCTGTCCAGAAGCCGGAGACACCATCGTCAATAGGTTTCTGCTGATAAGTTCCCCACCAGTCGGCTACGGCAGGCAGGGTGAAGTCTACCACTCCGCAGTTTCCACCCCACGGCCAGGGCATATCGTAGCTTTTACCGTTCGTACTGTCCTTTACAAAATAGCCCAGACGGTCTGCTTCTTCCCATTGTTTTTTGTTGGCTTGTGCAATTACCGGGTCTTGAGATACGACTACCTTAAAACCCATCTCTTTCAAATCCGAAAGCATCTTCCTAGGGTTTTCATAGTTTCCTTTGCGCCACTCGAAATCCTGCAAATATTCTGTCCAGCCGATATCCTGATAGATAATATCACAAGGTATTCCCCGTTTCCGGTAGCCTTCGGCTATCTCACGACTTAGCTTTTCACTTGTCAACAGACCGCGGCATTGAGCAAAACCCAACGCCCATTTCGGCGGCATGATAGGTTTTCCGGTCAGTCCGACGTATTGGCTGATGATTTCTTTATAGTCTTTACCGAAAATAAAGTAATATACCATTTCCCCGTTCGGCGCTTCAAAGCTGTAATAATCACGGCTTTCCGTTCCGAATTTGAATTCCGTCTTATAGGCGTTATCAAGGAAAATACCATACCGGTAATTGCTCATAAAGAAAGGAATACTCTTGTAAAGAGGATCTTCTACCACGCTATAGCAAGGTTTGTCACTATTCCACATCTTATAAGACTCGCCACGACGGTCCATCTTTCCCGCTTTCTCACCAAGTCCGAAGAAGTGCTCGTCACGACGAAGCACTTTATATTCCACCTTCTTCGTTCCTTCACTGACATGGCCTTTATCGGCATAATCACTAAACAGGAGTTTCTGATATTTATCGAATATCTGAAGACTCATCGGAGATTTATTCACCCGGATACGCAACTTCGGAGTAAATATCTCGTAACAGGCCGCCTGTTCATCCACATGAATAGTTCCTACCTCTTCCAGTTCTTCATTAATCACTGCAAACGAAGCATTTCTTCGTTGCAATTGCCCGTCGGGTGAGAACCAGATTTTCACGACGGAAGAGCTGCAAAGTTGCAATTGCAAGGCGGCACTGTCCGCCAGGTGAAAAGTCACCTGACGTCCCTGCTGTGTAAAAGAAGTGCATGTACGTGTCTCATTTTCCGCCCAAACCCATGTTGGAAATACCAGGCACAACACCCATACCCATAATCTATATCTAATCATCATACCTATCATTTTAGTTATTCTGTAGCAACCGCTTTATTCAGCCACAATCATCGTCCAATATTTCAGGGAAGGCAATGTAAATGAGACAACCCCGTTCTCCTGTGTAAAGGCCAATTCCTGCAAAGCTCCTCCGTGTACATCCGGCGACGCTACCCACAGCTTATTCACCTTTGCCGACAGATTCATTTGCAAAGCTGCTTTTGTAATCAGAGCCGGTTCCGGCATCGTACCGTCCACATCTCTCCAGCTAAGACTGTTCGCTTGTGAGAAGTTAAGAAGATGTATCACTTGCTTGCCACCTACCTGCTTGGCATAAGTAGTAACTGATCCCTGTTGAGGAGGCCAACTATTCAATCTCATTTCGCCATTGGTACAATTCATGGAAACACTATTCTCCGTACCACCGTCACGAAGCAGATTCTGATAAGAAGTCAGAAAATCATAATAACGAACCATCTCTGTTTTCAATTCTTCGCTCATTGTCAGGTTCTCATTCGGAAAGTACTCTTTGCACAACATGTGATCGCCTCCCAACTCAAGGTGCGAACCACCCAAAGCAAACATGACAGCATCTGTCAATAAGACACCCGGCGTATTAAATTCTCCTCGGTTATTCGCTTTATTATAATTCATATAAGCTGCAAAAACCGTATTCAACTGATAATTGCCATAGACTCCATTTTCATAAAGAATGGCTTTCAGATTGGTAAAATCAGCCTCATCTGCCCACACCTCATTATAGAAGAAATCAACTTTACCTGTCTCCCCTATCTGACGGGCACCGTAACGGCTGACCGCATTCATCACCAAACTCTTGTCCGGATGAGCCTGCTTCGTCGCTTCAATAAAAGAAGCATATCCCTCACGCAGATTGACCGGAATACCGTTGTAATTGTACAACGTGCTGCGTCGTCCCAACTGGTCTATCTGATAGCCGTCGAAGGCAAAGTTCACATATACATCATCATTCCTCTCGTTCAAATATTTCTGCCATTCCTTATTAGAAGGATCTACCAGATAAATATTACTTTTCCATCCGCCCGGCAGATCATGACTGTCTTTAGTAGTGTGAGAAGCATCCTTAAACAAATACCATTCCTCCTTCACCCCGTCCGCAGCGGCATCCTTCAACGCCCCAAAACAAAGATTGTAAAACATAGACTTCATACCGAAACGATGCTGCGCTTCAATGTAATTCTTCACAGAACTTGTATAAACCTCCCGGTTAGCGATGTCCATATATACTTCGTCCAACTGTGTGCGTGTACCGCCCAACGGCCAGTGATGCTTATTATGCCAGTCCTGAAACTGTACCCAATTGATGTGATGACGATTCAGATACGCCATCTCTTCCTGTGTCTTTTCAGCCGTCTTCTCCCGACTGAAATCAGCGACAAAACCATAACGCGGAAAACGTGCCGGATCACTGGATACATCTACCGCAATCGTACCGACAATCACATCCGTACCATTATCCTGACGGTACAGTTCCACCATATATCCTTTGAAATCAGTAGTAGGCGGTTGCCATGTCCAACTGGTACCATTTACCACCGACTCTTCTCCGACAACCTCCCCTAAAAGACGATAACGAACTTTAGTTCCGGCAGGCAACGCGTCATCTGCTGTAAATACCACTTTCTCCCCCGGTTTATAGAAAGCCTTATCCGTAGACAGGTCCACACTTAAATCCGATGTTACCGGAGTCACTTCGGTGACACTGCCCGAAGCTCCTCCATTCTCCTGGTTCGACCTATGATCGTCACTGCAAGCCATACACAGGAAAGCAGCCACCAAATATATTATTTTCTTCATCTTGAATTCTTGTTTTATTGTTTCACAATCGAAATCGTCTCTTTCAACTGGTCAATCGTAATCCGATAAGAACCGGCTTCCTGAATATTCCATTTATAATCCAAACTACCCAAATCTGTATCCGGATACATACTGCTCAATTCCGCATCCGACTTAGCAACAAACAATGCCGTTTCTACTTCTCCCGTCGGAGCCTTGTTGCTCTTATCCGCCATAAACCAATCCCCGTTCCAGTCTGACTGTTTATCGCAGGATATCTTCATCTCACCTGTTTTCAGTGTGCCGCTCCAGGTAAAGATGTAAGGACTGTCGGCACTCTTCGTCATCGGAGTAGCATTGCCTAAATCCCATCCGTTCGGAGTTGCCTCACCCACCAGATACAGCCCTTCGTAAGGAGTGAACGGACGCATCAGCATCTTTTCTTTTCCTTTACCTGTATAGAACCATACTTTATAAGGCTTGCCACATTCGGCTTCCTTCATCTGCCATTTATTATCGTCACCTCCAAGCACTACTGATGTCGAAGTGTACGGAGCATTAGCCATGGTAGGATGGAAGAAAGCATCCGCCTGACCGAAATCTGTCACAGAAGCGAATTTAAATTCTCCGTCTGCCTTCCAAGGAATCACAGCTCCATAATGGAACAGGTTCATCTGAACAGCATCTTTAGACAGTGCTTCAAATCCCCAACCATTGTTACCCGTAAACGAACCGACAATGAAAAATTCTTCATATCTCCAGCCAATATCTTCTGTTTCGGTAAGTGTCAACGTCAAGTCGAGCAGGTTTGCTTTTACGATATAAGTTGCTTCTTTACTGATTGTGAACTGTTCGTCCGGTTGGTCACCCGATGTACGATAGGTCAGTTTGAATCCTTCTTCGGCAGTAGCATCACGGTTGTACGACGGCAGGAATTCTCCTAAGGTCGTTATAAACTTGAGCGATCCGACGTTCAGTTTTCCTGTCCATGTAAATTGTCCGTTATCTATACGTTCCATCGCCGTTGCGTTGTCGGCGTTCCATCCGTTCGGAGTAGCATCACCAATCAGGTAAAGCGTCGTAGTAACCGGCTGGTAAGTAGTCACCGTAAAGGCAGCCGTCGCAATCTGTTTCTGATCTTCCATTCCGGCAACAACCGCTGTGATACGTGCTTCCAACTCCGCTTTCACGGCATAACCGATACCGAACTGCGTATGCAGAAATTGGTTAAGTTCTTCCACTTTCTTAGTCCATTGATACGTTCCCGTACCCAAATCTACCGAATAAGGATTCGCAAAGTCCGTTCCGGCTTTCGCCAGTTCCAGCGTATAAGAGATACGGTTACCGCTTCCATAATTCGTTCCGGTAGTCCATGAAAGCGCCAGCGCCTCCTGACTATGGTTCTTTTCGTTCAACACCAACTCCTGCTGATTCACCGAAAGGGTGAGGGTATCATGTCCTTTATCTGTCTCCATATAATCCTCGGTACAAGCAACCATCGTTCCACCGATGAAAAGAGAGCATAACAACTGATATATATATTTCTTCATCATATTATTTGTCTAAATGAATGATTATAAAACGGATTAATAACCGGGATTTTGAGTCATCAGGTGATTGGAGTCCATCTCCGTCTGCGGAATAGGCAACAGGAGACGTTCTTTGGTCACATTATTCTTACCGATAGATTTCAGGAATGTCAATGCATAATTTCCATTATCAACCCGGATCATATCGAACCAGCGATGTCCCTCAAAAGCAAGTTCCATCCGACGTTCGTGAATAATCTTTTCTCTCATTTCGGTCTGCGTCAGAGTAGTCGGCAGCTCTGTCAGTCCGGCACGCTTACGAACGATATTCAATGGTTCGGCAGCCTGATCCGGATGTCCCTGCTCATTCAAAGCTTCCGCTTTCTTCAGTAAGACATCCGCATAACGGTATACTACAAAGTTGTTGGGGTTGGTATTATACTCCGGAGAGACGGTTTTCGACACAAGGAACTTACGTACGTTATAACCCGTATTCGACCAGGAACGTCTGTATTCCATACCGTCAAAAGCAGGACAACCCTGATACAACACAGTGATGTCTTTCCGCAAATCACCGTCTTCGTATTGCTTGACAAACTCTTCCGTAGGCAGGTTCCATCCATAAGCACCGGCTACCATACCCGAATTACGTGGTCCCATGAAAGTAGACAACCAGGACGCTTGATTATCGCCGCCCCAAAAGTCATATTCCGTACTACCGGAGTATTGCACTTCGAAGAGAGATTCCGCACCATTATTGATCGTCGCATTAAAGTTATCAGCATAATTGCATTGAGTCAGATCATATCCCATTGCAGCAATGTTATTGCACAAGGTCACTACTTCATTATAATAGTCGCGATGGTTGGGAGCCAGTGTCAGGTAAATATCCGCCAGCATCGCCATTGCAGCCTCTTTGCAGGCACGTCCCCTGTCAGCATCTCCATAACTGCTTTTCGGAGGAAGCATATTCACTGCATTTTTGCAGTCGGAAAGAATTTGAGCATATACCTCATCTACCGTATTACGGGCAATATCCGCAGATTCTCCCGGTTCAAACGGCTCCAAGCGCAAAGGCACCCCTCCGTACAAACGAACCAGAATATAATAATAATGTGCACGCAGGAAATAAGCTTCACCCATGCAACGGGTCTTTATCTCATTGGAGACAGATGCTGAAGGCAAATTGGAAAGCACGATGTTGCAACGTCCGATCCCAACCCACGGAGAACGCCATACATACAAGGCAAAGCCGTTATCGCTCTGGGCAATGAAATTGGAAGCCTGAACAGTCTCCAAACCGTCAGTACCTCCTCCGGCTCCTACTTCACTGTTGCCTGCGATGATGTCGAGGCTCCAAATACGCTGGTTATACATATTAGATGACTGAAGAGTCTTGTAGCAGGCAGTAGTCAGTGCCACAGCAATCTCATTCGTCACTTCCGATTCGGGATCGACGCCATATTTGGGATATTTATCCAAGAAATCGTTGCACGATGTCAATGCCAGCACGGCAGACATAAATACCAAAGTTATTATCTTTTTCATATTCTTTCTCCTGATTTAAAAGTTAAAGTTCAAGCCCATACTGAAAGTACGTGAAATCGGGTAACGGCTGCTGTCGATGCCATTAATATCCACTTCCGGGTCGAAGCCGGAATATCCGGTGATAGTTGCCACATTCTCGCAAGAGAAAGAGATGCGGGCATTTTCCAGTTGAATCTTTTGCATCCACTTTTTAGGCAGTGTATACGAAAGCGTGATGTTCTTCAGACGGAGATAGGAACCGTTTTCCACAAACCTGTCGGATACACGGCAGTTCTGGTTCGGGTCTCCCCAAATGGCGCGGGGCATAGAGTTGCTGGTACCTTCACCCGTCCAGCGGTTCAATACGGCTGTGGTTTGGTTGTAAGCGGCTGCCATTCCTTCGTTGTCAACATTGTTGGCGTTATAAATCTTGTTTCCCGATACGCCTTGCAGGAAAACGGAGAGTTCCCATCCCTTATAAGAGAAATTATTGCTTAAAGAGAAGAACCAGTTCGGATTCGGGTTGCCGATAACGGTACGGTCTTCATCATTGATGACTCCATCGTTATTCAAATCCCGGAAACGGATATCCCCCGGAGCTGCTCCCGGTTGGGTGGCGTGGCGGTTTACTTCCTCCCAGTTTTGGAAAAGTCCGTCGGTCACGTATCCGTAGAATACATTGATCGGATAACCGGCTCTAAGCATAGTCACGTATGAGTTACCCATCTGATTGATAAACATCGGAGTTTCGCTGTTCAGGTCCAGAATTTCATTCTTGTTATAGGTGGCCGTTAAAGCAGATTCCCAAGAGAAAAGACCTTTCAGGTTGATGGTGCGCAGGGTCATTTCCACTCCTTTGTTGCGCATTTTGCCGGCATTGGTAAAGGTTTCAGTAGTATCTTCAAAACCGGAGGTGATAGGGATGGAAGCTTTCACCAACATGTCTGCCGTCTTTTTGATGTAGGCATCCAGCGAAAGGTTGACACGTGAATTGAACAGACTCATATCCACACCGAAGTTGGTTTGGCGTACCTCTTCCCAATGAATATTCGGATTGGAAAGGGTGGTAGATACCAAAGCGGTGGAGTTGTTGTTGCCGAAAGGATAAACTCCCGTATTATAGGAAGCCACAAAGCCGTAGTTACCAATTTCCTGATTACCGGTCACACCGTATCCGATACGCAGTTTGAGGTCATTCACCGGAGAGTTGTCTTTCGGGAACCATTCTTCCTGCGAAATACGCCATGCCAGAGAAACGGAAGGGAATGTTCCCCAACGGTTGTTCTTACCGAAGCGGGAGGAACCGTCACGGCGCACAGTGGCTGTAAGCAGGTATTTATCTTCGTAAGAATAGTTGAGACGTGCCATCAGAGAGAGCAGTGCCCAGTCGCTCTGGCTGCCACCGATGCTGTACATCTTCTCGCCGTTGTCCATCTCATGGATATTATCAAACATGAAGATATTCTTTTGAGCATTCAGGTAATCATAGTTGTTCCACTGGGCGGAAGAACCTGCCATCACCCCTACACGATGTTTTTGGGCGAAAGTATGGTCGAATACAAAATAATTATCCCACAGGTAGGTAAATGATTTGTTGTCACTCTTATAGCGGGAAGATTCTTCTACCGGATTCGGTTTCCAGTCGTAAGCCGGAGTAAAGTTGTCTACAAACCAGAATTTGGCGTCATAACCGAAGGTGCTTTTCAACTTCAACCATTTGGTAAAGGCAATCTCTCCGGTGATATTTGCCAGAAAGTTATATCCTTTCGTCTCGTTCGTCATCATGTACAACGTACCGATCGGATTGCGGACACTTCCATACCATTGCGCTTCCTGTCCGGGACCGCTCCAGCTACCGTCTTCATTCTTCACCGGCTGGATGGGAAGTGCTTTCATCGCATCTCCGATGCTATAGCTTCCTCCTTCTTTCACGTCCGTACTGAATGTCAGGTTAGTAGTGAACTTCAACCATTTATTGACCTGGGCATCACTATTTGCCTGAAAGTTGAAACGACGGTAATTAACGCTTTCCACGATACCGGACTGGTCGAGGAAACCGCCGGATACATAGTAATGTGCCTTTTCCGTACCACCGGAATAGCTAACCGAATAGCTTTGTTTCACTCCCGTACGTAGCATCTCATCCAGCCAGTTCGTTCCTGTTCCCAATAAAGAAGGGTCTGCCCAATAAGGGTTTGTATTATCATCATTATTAGACAGCATATCATTGCTCAAAGCGGCATATTGCGCAGCATTCAGCATATCGGGCACTTTAGTAGCGTTCTGAATAGCCCAGTTTGCGTTTACCGTTACTTTTCCGGCACCTTCGGCACCACGTTTGCTGGTAATCATCACCACACCGTTGGCACCACGCGAACCATAGATAGCTGTTGCCGAAGCATCTTTCAATACGTCTACCCGTTCCACATCAGCCATATTCAAGGAAGACAATCCCAAGTCGGTAGGAATTCCGTCAATGACAATCAGCGGGTTACTGTTATTGATCGTACCCAAACCACGGATTTTAATGGTGACATTATCACCCGGCTTACCGGCATCGATTATCTGCACGCCGGATACTTTTCCCTGCATTGCCTGACCGATATTAGCTACCGGAGAGTCTTTGATGTCCTTCACTCCGACAGAAGATACGGCACCAGTCAAATCGCTCTTTTTCATCGTTCCGTAACCTACTACAACAACTTCGTCCAATACTTCCGTATCTTCCTGCAAGGTTACTTTCAACGAGTTTTTCCCGTTCACCGGAACAGTCTGCGTTTTATAGCCGACAAAAGAGATAGTCAGCGTGCTGTTAGCCGGAACGCTTAATGAGAAATTACCGTCTACATCGGTTATCGTACCATTCGTTGTACGTCCTTCCACCACACTGGCACCGATCACCGGTTCACCCGTGGCATCTACTACATGTCCTTTTATTGAAATCTGTTGTGCGAATGCACTAAGAGATAGGAACAAGCCCCACATTATTAATAAGAGGCGGCGTTCAAAGCCTTTCGACTTCATACTCTGTTTCATGTACATTAATTTAAAGTTAATATTAGGGTTACTTTTGTTTTCGTTCTCTGTGTCATTGCTGAAATGACCGTGAAACAAAAGTATCCACATTTCATACTGCTTCTTAAAGCAGATAGCAAAAATATAGTGATTTATACAGTGTCTCACAGCATAAACCACTAAATATAAGAACGTTATAAAATAGAAGTCAGACTAAAAAAGTAGTGATTTTCTTATTCTTCCACCTTCCCTATTTGCATTACTTTAGTCTCAAATTCATCTCTTTCTCCCAAAGCTTTGTTACGGACACGGGTCCGGTAATTATAAATGGTAGTCACGGAATAACGGAGGAATTGCGCTATCTTGGTACTGTCCGTAATCCCCAGCCGGATAAGGGCAAAGATACGGAGTTCGGTGTTCAACAGTTCTCCCGGTTTGGGTTGCATGGGTTCTGTGAGCAGCGCATTAAATTCCTCCACAAAATTGGGGAAGAGTTGCAGGAAAGTCATGTCGAAGTTTGCATAAAACTCTTTCAGTTCTTCGTCAAGGAATTGAGAAGATTTAATGGCTTTATATAGTTCTTCCACTCTTCCGGCAGCGGCAATTTTATTTAGGGAACGACGGTATAAATCCATCTTGTCGAGATAAGTGGAGCATTGGTCCATATATCGGCCGATATATTCCTCCTTGATATAGTTGGCTTCCGAAAGCGTATGGTTCATCTCTTTCAGTTGCGAGTTGGAGTCATGAAGTTCTTCGTTCAGTTCTTGCAACAACGTATTAGTATCAACCACTTCGCGACGTGCGGCAGCAACCTTTTTCATCTGCTTGTAAACGAAGAAAATGGCAACCAACAAAAATACGGAAAGCAAACTGATACAAATCAATGATACTTTCATCTCCTGTTGCTGCCGTTTGGTTTTCAATTGGTAAGCCTGGTCAATGATAGGAAAGACTTGCGAGATTTCTAACGTACGAAGGCGGGCATTACAAAGAGTGGCATCCTCTAAGGAGCATTTCAGGTAATTGTAGGCACGGTCAATATCCCCTTCATCGTAGACAAGGGAAGCGAGTTTGCGCAAAGATACATATTCCTTTACTGCCGATTTCAGGTCGGCAATGGCCGAAAGGGCCAGGTAATGCTTTTGTCCTTGTTTGTCGCCTTTCAACCGGTAACCCTCGGAGAGAGTATAAGTAAGCATTGCTTTTGAATGGTCATCCAAAGAAGGTTTGTTGTAATATTCCATCAGCATACGGATGGCTTCATCGTATTGAGCATGTACGATGCACTTATCCGCCATCACCAATACGTGTCCCAAAGAGTCGGAAGCGTTGACCTGCAGAAGAGAGTCACGATACAGATCCGTCATTCGATAATACTCTTTCTTGACTTTCTCCGTAACGGCATAATCTCCCATCAATCCGTAAATAGTGCGATACAAATGATAATAATAACCATAGAGATAATCGGGCAGCGTTTTCTTATCAATCTGCCCCAATAGTTCCAACGCTTCTTTATACATTCCGGTAGTTCCCATCACTTCCGCCATATTCATGGCAGCATCATCCAGATAATCCAGTTTATCCATGCGATGCGCCAGTTCCTCTTTCCGTTGAGCATAGACAAAAGACGAATCCAGATTATAAGCCCGGTATTCATCGAAAAGACGTCCGCAAAAACCATATCGTTGTTCATCGGAAGTAGCCTCCGCCAACAATTTCTTCAGGTCAGCGATACGCGCCTCCTTTTCCGCTCCATAAGTCTGACGGTTTTTAATGATACCATCAATCTCACGAAGTAACGCATCGGTACTCTTATTATCTTTTGCATAAAGCAGACCGGAAAGGACAATTGTCACAAAAATCAGAATCACTTTTTTCATAGTGCCGTATGTATTATAGTTGCAAAGATAAAAGTCTTTCAGAAACTTCCGGCTTTCAGGAGAAAATTACTGCAGACGGAATGAACAATCTTGTATTAAAACAGGAAGCATTACAAATTTATTATGAACATAATTATTATATTTATAATAATGTTATCGTTGGAACAACCATCAATATACAGATAAATTCAAAAGTATGTATTCACAGCAAATTCAAACTGTTCTATAAATATTTTCTTAAATGGATATATATTATTTTGTTCATAGAAAACTAACATAGCTTTCTTATAGTCGATAGAATCAACTGAACGAAATGATAAAGGACAATAACCGTTGGCTATAAGTATTGCATTACTTGTTATACGGGCAGTACGTTTATTATCATCAGCAAATGGCTGAATGTAAGATAACAGAACTAAAGCTAGGAAAGCTTTATCAAAGATACTCTGCTTATTATTAATTAATTGACAAGTGTCTTCCATAGCTTCTCTTATTTGATATTCATTATCAAGTGGACGATAATTCGTACCCGTAATACCAACACGCCGAGAACGAATATGACGCTCAACTCCCAGTTCTTTAATAAGGATACTATGAATGTCTTCAATCTTTCTTATTGATAAATACTGAAGATAATCAGGATTATCTAAAATAAAATCAAGAGCTTCCTTGTGATTTAGTAGCATAATGGCTTCTTCTTTAGTTTTACCTTTTGCTTCTTCTTTTTCCAGCAAAAGTCTTTCCGTTTCAAGAAGATTATATGTGTTCCCTTCAATTTGAGAAGACTTCCAACTAAGATCCACACCTAACCTTTCCATTTCTTTCCGGTACTCTCCGTCTGTCATTTCTAATACATTTCTTCTAAACGTTTCTTGAAGAGCCGTTAAATGTTTCCGTTCGTCCATCGTGAAAGGGTCAACATTAGGCAATATATCAGGAATAAGGCTGAAATTGAAAGCTTGTTGAATTTCACGCTCATCAACTTCTTTCCGAAAGTATGATTCTAAGTCGAAATAACTTGTAACAAACGTTTGTGGTGTTAGTTTATAACATGTGGCAGGTCCTTGCCCTATGACTTCAATACTTCCAGCGGAAATCATGGCAGCTAATAAACGCTTGAATGTGGCGACACTTACTTTAGTATTCACTCCCTCCATTAATTCTGACCTAGAAGATAGAGGATGAAAACGAAGATATTGTTGAATTTCTTCTTCCATTGCTATTTAATTGATTATATCGGCTCAAAAATACATAATATTATTAATATATCGGCTCAAAATGAGCCAATAATTACAGTGTATAGGACTCTTTTGAGCCGATATGAAAATCTTCAGCTACCTGTTAGTAGTCTCATATTGTTTCTGCATTGCTTTGATCTATTCTTCAGAATTCTTATTTATCACAGCAATTTTATCCTGTAATTCTTTATTCTGGATTTCAGATAATCTCATCTGTTCAGTATGGATCTTCTGACTGTCCTCTGTGGTGAAATAGTTCATTTACGTACGGGTTTGGCTCATTCTCTGTACGGTTTTGAATAAAATAATGGAGTATTCTGGAAACGTTGTGGTAAATCTGAAAAAGATGATTGAGTTTTTAAGATTCCCCGTTATCTTTTTATTATAAGATATGGGTCCAGGGTGAGGGGTGGTGAGGGTAGATTTATAACCTTTTATTTTATTATTTTCTATACTATCTCCTTTTTTATCTATAAAAAAAAATACGAAAGTTATAAATCTACCCTCACCACCCCTCACCCTTG